>OIWT01000027.1_pt1 | contig 197791 bp, 161 predicted proteins | sample 1587701 | NCBI WGS metagenome assembly OIWT01 (sample SAMEA3888904, study PRJEB22519) | human gut metagenome | biome: human gut; feature: human-associated habitat; material: faeces | place: Denmark | collected 2009
CACCGGCAAAATAAACTTAGAGTCTCCCCCTTCCCCGCCGGGGAAGGGGGTGGGGGGATGGGGGCAGGAAAGCAAGCAAAAGGCAGGGTAGACAGGCGACAAAGACGGCAAGCCCCCGCCGGGCATCAGAATGGCAAGGTTATTCGGCGACCAACCGGGCAAGCCCCGCCGGGCGCCATAGCGGCAGGACGAGCCGGCACCGTAAACGCCGCACACCTTAAGGCTGCCGCCGCACCACACTCAAAACGCCACCCGCTCCACCCGCAGGCAGGAATAGGGAGCCGCGTCCGCCAACGTGAACAGCGCACCGTGTCCCTCCACGGCTCCCTCCGCCACGGAAAAACGTGTGGGCATCCGGGTCGTCATGCGGTACAGAACCGCACGGGTATCGGTGCCGATAACGCCGCCGACCGGACCCGTCATGCCGATGTCGGTGATGTACCCCGTGCCGCCGGGCAGAATTGCCTCGTCAGCCGTGGCAACGTGGGTGTGCGTCCCGAACACGACCTGTACACGCCCGTCCAGAAAACGCCCCATTGCCATCTTTTCCGAGGTCGCCTCGGCGTGAAAATCCAGCATTGCTATGTCATACTTGCCCTTTTCTGCCGCAAGGATGCGCTCCGCGACCGTGAAGGGGTTGTCCAGCTCGTCCATGTGAACCGTCCCGGACAGATTGATGCACAGCATCCGCCTGCCGTGCACGTCGGCAAACGTCCAGCCCGCACCGGGACACAGAGCGGGGAAGTTGGCAGGGCGGATGATGCGGTCGGGGCGGTCGTCCAGAAAATGTCCGATATCCCGCTGTCCGAAGGCATGGTTGCCCAGCGTGATGAGATCGGCGCCCGCCTCAAGGATCGCTTCCGCATCCTGCACCGCAATGCCGTGGATGTCGGCGGCGTTTTCCCCGTTGACGACCGTAAAATCTGCGCCAAGACGGTCACGCAGCCGCCGGAGCTGTTCGCCGAGATACCGGACACTGCGTCTGCCGACGATGTCGCCGATTGCCAGAATGCGGATGGGCATGGAAAATTCCTCGTTTCTGATTATTCCGTATGCGGGGGGCTCAAAGCATCTCCAGCAGTACGTCTGCCTCGGCGTTTGCCAGCCGTTCCAGACAGTCCTCGTCGGTCAGGAACGCCGCATCCTCCGGGTTTGTGTGAAAGCCGTGCTCGATCAGCATGGCGGTGTGACAGCCGGATGCCGCCGCGGCGCGCAGGACACCGTAGTAATCCACGCCGGGCTGATCCGGATAGGAGCGGGTCTTGACGCCTCTGTCCTCGGTGTGCATGGTCTCCACCACCGCGCGGTTGAGCGCCCGCGCCAGACGCGCATTGTTTTCCTCGTCCGCGAGCGAGTAGTACACCTCTGAGCCGCGCACCAGATTGTAACGCTCCGGCGGCGTGGCGGAGCCGGGGGCGTTGGAGTGCAGGGAGAGAAACATCCGGGCGTGCTTTTCCCCGGCGAGTCCGCCGCGGGCGGCGAGGGCGGGGTCATCCTCTACTGCGTTCCGGGTGAGCAGGACGTCAAAGCCACGCGCTTCCAATGCCGCCTTCAGATGCTGTGCCAGACGAAAATTCTGGGTTCCTTCGTATCTTCCTTTCAGGATCGGGTACTCGTTGCCGAACTGTCCGTGACCGGGATCCAGTACGATCAGCTTTTTTTCCATGATTGCTATGTCTCCTTTGCTCGGATTCTGCGGTATCATTATACTGCGTTCCGGCATTGTTGTCAAGTAAAATTGCTGTTGCCCTGACCATATCGCCCGCCGCTCTTGCATTTTTGCCCGGAATGTGGTATACTGTGGACACGAAATCAACCGAAAGGCGGTCAGACTCACTGTGGAAATGCTGCATAAAAATCCCCCCGCTGGGATACTGGACCAGAAAAAACTGTTCATCTTTGACATGGACGGAACAATATACCTGGGCAAGCTGGTGTTCGACTATGCGATCCGCTTCATTCGCCATCTGCGCGCGGACGGACGGCGCGTGCTGTTCTTCACCAACAACGCCTCACACTCCACGGCGTTCTACATCGATAAGCTGAAAAGACTGGGATTTGAACCGACGGCGGACGAGATCATGTCCTCCGCTGACGTCACGGTGGCATACCTGCACCGCCATTATCCCGGAAAATCGGTGTACCTGGTCGGTACCGAGGAGCTGAGGCGGCACTTCCGCGAGGCGGGCATTCCGCTCCTCACGGGCGATGAGGAAAAGGCAGATATCGTGGTATCCAGCTTTGACACCGAGCTGACCTATCGCAAACTGGACAATGCCTGCCGTCTCATCCGGAACGGTGCACTGTACCTCTGCACGCACCCCGATCTCAACTGCCCGACCGATACCGGCGCGATTCCGGACAGCGGTGCGATTGCTGCCTTTATTACGGCAGTCACCGGCGTAACGCCCCGCTTTTTGGGAAAGCCCTACGGCGAAGTGGTGGATATGATAGAGCAGGTCACCGGTATTGACCGCCGGGATATGTGCATTTTCGGTGATCGCCTGTACACCGACATCGCACTGGGCACCCGCCACGGCGTTACATCGGTGCTGGTGCTGACGGGCGAAACGTCCGAGAGAGACCTTGCCGCCGCACCGGCGGACGAGCGTCCGGATATGGTATACGATTCCTTGCATGAAACAGACCTCGCCCTGTTCGGCGTGGGAAAGGAGGCAGAGCATGGCATTTGACGCAGGTATGCTTGCCTGCATGGTGCATGAGATACGCACCGCCGCGCTGGGCGGGCGGATCGAGCGCGTCATGCAGCCCGAGCGGGACGAGATCATCCTGCAGATCCGCTCCTTTGCGGGCGGGCGGCGGCTCCTGATCAATGCCGGTGCCAATCCGCGTATCGGCTTTACGGGGCTGTCGCGGGAGAACCCTCAGCAGGCGCCCATGTTCTGTATGCTGCTGCGCAAGTACCTGACCGGCGCGCGGCTGGCGGACGTCGTGCAGAACGGCTTTGAGCGGGCAGCGACGCTGACCTTCGACACGCGCGACGAAATGGGCTTTGCCTGCCGCCGCTATCTGATTGCCGAGGTCATGGGTAAATACTCCAACCTGATCTTTGCGGAGGACGCGGTGCCGGACGCACCGGACGGACGGCTGCGCATCGTGTCGGCACTGAAGGTGGTGGATTTCACGACCAGCTCCCAGCGGCAGGTTCTGCCGGGCATGATCTACGAAAATCCGCCCGCGCAGGACAAGCGGAATCCGCTGGCGGAGGATCCTGACGGCTTTGCGGCGCAGTATGCCGCCGTGCCGCCCGACTACCCGCTGGACAAGTTCATCCTGAGCCGCTACTGCGGCATTTCGGCGGCAGTGGCGCGCGAAATGGTGTTCATCGCAACGCGGCACACCGACACGCCCGCCCGCTACGCCGATGCCGCTACGCTCTGGCGCGGCTTTGAGGCGGCGGTGCGGCGCATCCGGGAGAACGACTATGCGCCCTGCCTCGTGCTGGACGGCGGAAAGCCGGTCGAGTACGCCTTCCTGCCGCTGACACAGTATACATCCTGTGAGATCCGCCCCTTTGAGGAGGCATGGCGCCTGCTGGACGTCTGGTTCGAGAGCCGGGATCGGGACGCGCGCCTGCACCAGCGGGCGGCGGATATCCTGCGCCTGCTGACGCACACCGAAACCCGCATCCGAAAGAAGCTGGACCTCCAGCGGAGCGAGCTTGCCGACTGCGAAAAGGCGACCGAGTACAAGCGGGACGGCGATCTCATCACTGCCAACCTGTACCGGCTGGAGCGCGGCATGGAGCAGGTCGGGCTGACCGACTACGAAAACTGGAACGAGGAGACGGGCGAATACGGCACGGTGCTGATCCGCCTTGACCGGCGGCTGACGCCGGCGGCGAATGCGCAGAAATACTATAAAAAGTATGCGAAGGCGCGCAACGCCCGCGTGGAACTGACGCGGCAGATTGCGCTGGGCGAGGAGGAACTGACCTACGTCTACACCATTTTTGACGCGCTGACCCACGCCGAGACCGCCGCCGACCTCGCCGAGATCCGGGACGAGCTGTACCGCTCCGGCTATGCATCCCGCATGAAGGGCTACGTTGCGCCCCGGAAACAGCCTGCCCCGGTCTGCGCGAAGTTCCGCACGCCCGGCGGGTTTACCGTCCTGTGCGGCAAGAACAATCTGCAAAACGAATACATCACGCACAGGCTGGCGCAGAAGAATGACTACTGGTTCCACGCCAAGGGCGTCCCCGGCTCCCATGTCCTGCTTGTGACCGACGGGCGCGAGCCGGGCGATGAGGACTTCACCGCCGCAGCCTGTATCGCGGCGCACTTCTCCAAGGCGGCGGGCGGCTCGCAGATTCCGGTGGATTACCTGCTGGCGCGCAACGTCAGGAAGGTTCCCGGCGGGAAACCGGGGTTCGTCATCTACCACACCAACTGGACTGCCTACGTCACGCCCGACGCGGAGCGTGTTGCCGCCATGCGGATTTGACGGCAGCGCTGTCCGGATACGGAATCGTGGGTGTTACAAACTCAAAATGAGTTTGTAACACCCACGATTTTTTAGAGAAGCCCTTTAGTCTGCGCGGAAATCCGTTGCATACACCGCCGCGAGGTCATCCCCGGCGGCGATTCCCAGCCGGTACAGCCCGTCGGCAGGGATGCGGAAGACAAGCTCGCCTTCCTGCCAATCCTTACCCTTGAAGTAGCCGCAGGGCGGCTGGTACAGGGCGGCTTCCGCCACGGGTGCGCCCTCCCTGTTCCGCACGAAGGCGGTAAAACCGCCCGCCGCACGGTAGCGGAAGGTCATGCGGTGCGTGCCGGCGGTCAGGTACAGCCCCTGCCAGAGGTCGCAGTCCCTGCCTGCCAGCTTGCGCAGGCTGGCGCAGGCAACGCCGTACAGATCCACCTGCCGCACTGCCTCCGGCGTGGTATACGACCAGTTGGAAAGCCCCGTGACCCAGCCGGGATTGCGCTCGGCGGGGCGGCGGATAAAGCTACCGTACTCAAAATCCGAGGGACTGCGCAGTCCGCAGTCGTTGTCCAGATTGGTGATGCGCAGATTGTCAATGCCCAGCGGACTGCGGAATTCGCATTGATGGATATGCAGATTCTTGACAGGCGAGAAGTCATCCGTTTCGGAGCCGTCGAAGGGGAACACGCCGTAGTAGGGGTTGTCCGTCCAGCCGCCGATGGCAAGCCGCCCCTCCAGCACGGTGTCGAAAATATGGACGTCATTCACCTCGACCTGCGACAGATCGGGGGCGTCGGTGCCCCAGATGCAGAACGAGATGGCGCTGGCTGTGAAGGTGTAGCAGCTCAGCCGGGAGTGAATCAGCTCGATATGATGCGTTCCGTGATCCCAGCCCGGATAGGCGAAGTACCACAGCATATCGCGCGGGTCGTTGTAGTTGGAGGACAGGCAGATGCCGTCATCGTTGTTGTTCATCATGACGCGCGCAAACACCACGCCGTCCGAGCCGCAGGGCCAGATGCCGTCTGCGCCGGTGCATTTGGATTCGTCCAGCCGCACGCCGCCGACAAACACACGCTTCATGCCGTTGATGATCAGGTAGGGCGCGCTGGAGCGTATGAGCGACACGTCGGACACCTCCACGTTCTCGCACTCGCTCATGCCGACCGGGATTGTGTGCATCCGGTCACAGCACCCGATGCAGACATTGTCCCCGATGTAGTGGAAATACCCGTCCCGACTGCGGCTTTCGGTGTCGCACATCCGGATGATGCCGCCGCCCGTGATGCGGACATTGCGCTCGCGGTAGGCGTAGATCAGCGGGTAGTTGCCGGAGGAGTGGTTCGCGGGCCAGTTGACGCCGGTCATGGACACATTGTGCCCGAAACGCGGCAGGATGCGGTAGTGCGCCGGGTCATCCGACTGCCACAGAACCGCGCCCGCCGGAATGTGCAGGTCGGTGTTGCTGTGCAGGCGCAGGTTGGTCACAAGGTAGCGCCGCCCGTACCCGGAGTCGCAGTCCGGCGTATCGGCAGCCGGAAGCAGAACCTGCCCGCCGCCGGCGGCAGAGCAGTCGTCCAGCGCCGCCTGAATGGCTGCGGTATCGTCGGTGTAGCCGTCACCGCGCGCGCCGTAGGCGGGCTCCGTCACATCAAACACCCGCTCCGGCAGCGAGAACGCGTACGGATTCGCACCGCAGAAATCCCGCCAGTTGGAAATGACGGCACGGTTGGACAGCGGCAGCCACTCGCCGGCTGCCGTTACCACGGCACCGATAAACTGCGACGCCAGCCGCGTCACGCGCCCCCGATACAGCGGTGCGGTCAGTACGGTGTGCCCGTCCGCCGCGAGCGGAGCGGTCGTGATGCAATCCAGCTTTTCCAGCGTCTCGCGGTCGTCCCCGATAACATCCAGAAAACCGTCGTAGATACGCAACTCGGCGCCTGCCAGCGCGGGATCGGTGTCGCAGGTGAACAGGATGATTTCTGCCGTCGGGTCGGCGGTGCAGGTGCGGAAGCCGCCTGCCGTGCGGCGGATCGGCTCCTCCTGCTCAAAACTCAGCTTGTACAGCCGCAGGGTGCAGGGGCGGTCGGGCATCAGCCTGAGCCCGGTCAGGCGCCGGGGGGCGTGCAAATCACCCTGCGTGCCGGGAATGTCCGAAAGGTTCAGAAACAGCGTCCGGGGGCGGTCAAGACCGGAAACGGCAAAGGTTTTGCGGTTTTCCGGGGCAAAATCCGTCTGATCCTCCGTGCGGAAGGCAACCGTCAGCGAAAGCTCCGGGCAGTCCGCCTCCATTCGCAGGAGCAGGGTGTTCTTGACCGGCAGAAAGATGTCGCACAGCGTGTCAGCCGCATCTGTCAGATCGGGCAGGGTGATGACGGCATCCGCGGCGCAGGTCGCAGTCAGAACACCGTCCCGGTGACAGAGCGCGGCGTTCTCCGCTGCGAACAGGCACTCCATGCCGTTGCCTTTCAGGGTGAAGTCTACCTCCATGCCCGCTTCCACGGTGTCCAGCTTGATCACGCGTTGCCACTCCGGCACGGCTTCGTCAATCCGGTACTCAAACCGGATCGCCTCCACCCCCGCCAGAACCGCCTCGCCGGAGAAGTTGGCGAAGATACGGTTGAAGCCGTAATCCACCAGCTGAACCGTGCGGCTGGCACTGCCGGCGCCGAGCAAGGTCACGGTCAGAAAGGAGCGGCTGACCAGCTGGGGGTCGGGACGTTCCACAAAGTGCATATTCTCTTTGATCTCGCGGAAATATTCGTCGGTCGTTTCCCCGTCGTAGGCGGAGAAGGCGAAGGTGAGCGTGGGCGACCGGCGCAGATCGGCGGGGGCGGCAAACCGGCAGACAAACGACATCCGGTGGCAGGCGGTGCCGTCCGTCTGGGCGGCGGCGTGCAGGCGCAGGGCGTGGGTACCGCGACTGACCGGCCCCGGCTGCAGTTCACAGACGGACAGGGCGTCCAGCCCATCGGCGATTTCCGCCCGCGCGGCGGTTGCGGGGTCGGAAAAATCCAGCAGGGTATGCCGATTTTGCAGGAACAGGCGGCGACCGGCGACCGCGTTTCCGGAAACGGGAATATTCATATGTATCATCCTCTTTCTTGTTCTTGTTATTGAACGTCGGCGATGCCGCGCGGCTTGCGGCTGGCGCACCGACAGGCAGGGATTTTGCGGGTACCGCCCGCTTTTTCAGGCTCTGTCCAGTATGTACCGCGCCGCGTGCATCCCGACGATACTGCCGACCTCGCCGTCCTCCATTCCTTCAAACTCGACCGACACATAGCCGTCGTAGCCGGAATCGCGGATCAGCTTCAGCGTTTTCCACACGTCCAGATCGCCCTGCGCCAGAATGGAGCCGCGCAGCATATACAGACCGGAATTGGTGGAGAACCACGATCCGGCATCACAGCGGAACAGTCCGCCCACACCGGTCAGGCGCTCCGCCTGCCGGACGTAGAAATCCTTGAGGTGTACCATCTTTGCCAGCGGGGCGCACCGGGCGACCGCGACCAGCGGATCCTCGTCCACGCAGAGAAAATTGCCGGTGTCCAGCAGCAGCCCGTAGTTGGGGCGATCCACCTCATGAATGAGCCGGATGACACGGTCGGAGCCGTTGACGAAAAAGCCGTGGTTTTCCAGCAGGGTCGTAATGCCGTACCCGGCGGCGTAGTCCGCCAGCTCCCGCGCCGCCTGCACCGCCCAAGGCAGGCATTCCTCAAATGCCAGCGGGGTATTCTGCTCCAGCGGGCGGCGGAAGGACGAGATATCGTGGCGCATCATGGGAACGCCCAGCCTGTGGGCAACGTCGATGTGCCGCTTGAGGCGCCGGATTTCCGCCCGGCGTGCTTCCTCCTCCGGGGCGAGCAGGTTCGCCAGAACGGCGTAATCCGAGAGCGGCAGGGACAGCGCCTCCGCCGTCTGCCGGATGCTGTCAATCAGCGGCTGATTGAATTCGTCGCGCCCGTCATCGTACAGGGTGAAGCCGAAGGGCACGATTTCCATGTGCTCCGCGCCGTTCTCCGCCGCGAACCGCATGGCGTCCAGAATGGTTTTGCGTCCGCTCATAATGTCGGCGTTTAGGCTGTAGCTGGTCAGTCCGATTTTCATGGGTACACTCCTCCGAATGTTTGGTTTTGTCGGTTAGCGGGTATGCGGTTGCGGATTCATCCTGCGGCACGTCCCCGGCTCATTTGGTTCCGCCCGCTTCCTGCCGGCTGCGGGAGATGACCTGCTCGGACATTCCGCGGCACAGCTCCAGCACGCGCCGGATGCTGTCCAGGGCATCCTCCGGCATTCCCGACGCGATCCAGTCCAGCGACAGCCCGAACAGCTCGCACTTGAGAAAGCGGATAGCGATGGCGCGATCCGCCTCGCTCACGGTGTCCTTGCCGAAGACCGTGTCCAGATAGGTGCGTACGATGTACTCGCACTGCTTCATGTAATGGCTTTCGTATATGTCCCGGTTGGCGGAGTTGAAGATATGCTGAACCGCCTTGCGGTTTTCGCGCGCAAAATGGAACGCCACCTGTACGCACTCGTCCAGCGAACTGATGGTGGGGTACTGCTCGATCAGCATATCCACCTCATCCTGGATGATCTCGCCCAGCAGGGCGGGGATATCCTGGTAGTGGTAGTAGAAGGAGTTGCGGTTGATCCCGCAGTCCTCCACGATGCTGCGCACGCTGATCTTGCTCAGCGGCTGTTGGTTCAGCAGCTTGAGAAACGAGTCTTTGATTGCCTGCTTGGTAAAGTTCGGCATAGGTGGGCGCTCCTTTCCGCTGTCCGCCGGGGCGGGCGTTTCTGTCTTCTCTCCGCATTCATTATAGCACGAAGGCAAGGCGGGTGTCAAGAATTTTTTGCGCATCCAGCAGGGGGACTGCGCCCGCTTTTTGAGGCGGCGTCCCTTTCCTAAAGGGGATAGTGACGGAACGATTATTTGAAAATTCCTTGCTTTACCCCTTGCGCCGAACCGGAAACAGGCGTATAATAGAGGCACCGACACTGCAAAGGAGCATACGTATGAGGAAGGAAACCGTTTACCGCATTTTTTCCCATATACCGACATTGGAAACGCCGCGCCTGACCTTGCGCGGGATGCGTGTCAGCGACGCGGAGGATGTATTCGACTACGCCAGCCGCGAGGAGGTGACGCGATACCTGCTCTGGTCCCCGCACCCGGACATTGAGTATACCCGCCGATATTTGACCTACATCGGACAGCGGTACAGAACCGGCGATTTCTTCGACTGGGCAATGGTCAGCCGGGAAACGGGACATATGATAGGAACCTGCGGCTTCACATCCTTTAATTTTTCAGCCGATTCCGGCGAGATCGGATATGTGCTCAACCCGGATTACAGCGGGCGGGGACTGGCTACCGAGGCGGTACGCGAGGTGATACGCTTTGGATTCACGAGCCTGTACCTGCACCGGCAGGAGGCACGGTTCCTGCAGGGCAATGACCGCTCCCGCCGCTTGATGGAGCGCGTCGGGATGTGCTTTGAGGGATGGTCGCGCGACGCGATCAAGACAGGCGACGTCTACCGGACGGTCGGCACCTGCGCCATTCTGGCGGGGGAGTGGCGGGCGAACCTCGGGCAACAGCCGCCGGAGTCATGAAATACTCCATGCAGGGGGCGGAATTATCAGAATGCCCTCCCTGACGGGAAACGGCGCCGCCGGAGAAGACCGGCGGCGCCGTTTTGCCGTGCAGTCACGCATACTGCCCCACGATGTCCATCATTTCCTGCCAAGTCCCGGCGACTATCCCGGCGGCAAGTGCCTCCCGATCCACGGCAGGCAGTGTGTCCACCCGGACGTTGACGGTTCGCATCAGGCGCCCGTCCCCGTCAAACACGCCGATGATGCCCCGGTACTCGGTCACGCGATAGGCGCACGCTTCGGCGGGCTGCGTTCCGACCGGCTCCTCCGCCGCGTGTGCGCCGGCGTGCGTGACTTCCCCGACACCGTCCGTGCCTGCCGGCAGGCGTCCGGACGTGCTTTCGGCAGGCGTTGCCTGTGCCGGAGCGTCCGCCTGTACGGCATTGCCGTCCGGCTCTGTCCCGGCGCCGAGCAGTTTGTCCGCGCCTGCCTCCACCGCGCTCTCGACCTGCGCAAGGCGCGCACGCAGATTCAGGTTTTCCCGCAGATTCTTTTGCCGGAAGGCGGTCAGCGTGTCCCGCAGATTTGCCGCAAACGCTGCCGTCAGCGCCGTGCCGCCCCACGAGAACAGCAGCGCCGTGACAATCAGACCTTTTGTCAGTTTTCTCATGTCTCTCCGTATCCTTTCCCATACAACGCAGGCAGCTCCGCCCGGATACGGGCGGTTTTTTCTGGTTCGTATGTCGCTATTTATCATGTCCGCCGTGCGTGTAATTATACGCGCCGCCTGCCACAATATCTGTACGGCGGCGGATTGCGCGCCGCAATACCGGACATCCGGGATTCGGAGGTGAATTGTCATCATGCATCGTCTGATTCGGTTTCTGTGCGTTTTTCTGTCGCTTTGCCTGCTCACGGCGGCGGGCGTCACGGTTGCCGCTACCGTGCGGCTGGAGCGGTACGCCCGCGCGGCGGAGGAATCCCCGCCGGTCATTCCCGATCTGCGCGGCATCGGCGAACCGTCCGTGCTGTATGCCTACGATCCGGAAGACCGCGCCGCCGCGCGCGGCGAAGGGCATCCCGCCGCTGACGGGTACATCTGCCCCGCCGGGCGTTGCCTGTACGTCCCGTACAGCGACTTTCCGGAACGACTGATCAACGCGTTCCTGTCCATTGAGGACAAACGCTTTTTTTACCACGACGGCGTGGATTTCCTGCGGCTGAGCCATGCGGGGGTGAACTATCTGTGCGGCCGGGGGCGCTCCTTCGGCGGCTCCACCGTGACACAGCAGCTTATCAAGAACCTGACAGGGCGGGACGAGTACACGTTGGATCGGAAATTCTCCGAGATATTCGGCGCGCTGGCGCTGGAGGAGACCGCCGATAAGACCGAGATTTTGGAGGCATACCTGAATATCATCAATCTGGGTGGCGGCTGTCTCGGAGTCGGTGCCGCCGCCGACCGCTGCTTCTCCAAAACGGTGCCGGAGTTGACGCTGGCGGAATGCGCCGCCCTTGCCGCCGTTCCGCAGAACCCGTCCCGCTATGACCCGCTGACGCATCCGGACGAAAATCGCGCCCGCCGGGAGTTGATCCTGTCCGAGATGCGCCGGCAGGGATATATCACCGAGGCACAGCGGGTGGAGGCGGTCGCCTGCGGCATCCGGCTTGATCCCCGGAAAGCTCCGGACGCGGACAAGCCCCGCGTGACCGGCTGGTTTGCCGATACGGTGGCGGCGGATGTTATACGCGACCTGCAGGAGCGGCTGGGCTATTCGTCCGCGCAGGCTTCCGCACTGTTCTACGCCGGCGGCCTGACGGTATATACGACGGTGGACGAGGAACTGCAGGCACTGGTGGACGCCTACTACCGGGACGCGTTGCATTTTCCGACCGGGAAGCGCGGGCAGCCGCAGTCGGCGCTGGTTCTGCTTGACCCCCGGACGGGGGACATTCTTGCCGTGGCGGGGGGCGTCGGGCAAAAGCAGGGCAGTCGCATTCGGAGCTACGCGACCGATACCCGCCGTCCTGCCGGATCTGCCATAAAGCCGCTGTCTGTATTCGCACCTGCCGTGGAGCGGGGACTTATCAGCTGTGCCTCTGTGCGGGAGGATGAGCCGGTCACAACGCGGCACGGCACCCCGTGGCCGCACAACGCCGACCGGCTGTACCGGGGGCGCGTGACGGTATCCGATGCGCTGGCGCACTCGCTCAACACGGTTTCGGTGCGCCTTCTTTACGAGGTCGGTATGCGGAACTCGCTGGATTTTTTGCGGGAGCGCCTGCATATGGACGGTCTGGTTGCCCCTGCGGACGGCACGGCGGGGGATCTGACCGTGTCCTCGCTGGCACTGGGACAGCAGAGCCGGGGCGTAACGCTCCGGGAACTGACCGGCGCCTACACGGTGCTGACCGACGGCGTGTTTCACGCGCCGGTCTCCTACCGCCGCGTGCTGGACAGGGAGGGGCGCGTTCTGCTGGAGAATCGCGTGGGCGGCGAGGTCTGCCTGCGCCGGGAGACTGCCGCGCTGGTCACATCCATGCTGGAGGAGGTTGTCAGCCGCGGTACGGCGTCGGCTTTGACCTTGCCGGAATCCGGCGTTGCTGTCGCAGGCAAGACCGGCACGACGCAGAACACCTGTGACCGTTGGTTTGTCGGCTATACGCCCCGCCTGCTCTGCGGCATCTGGATGGGGTACGATTACCCTGCATCGCTGGAAGATCTGGGCGGAAATCCCTGCCTCGGCATCTTTGATGCGGTCATGAAGCGGGCGGAGCAGGTGTATCGGGGCGCCCCGGCGCAACGGGAATTTACCCTGCCGGGTGATCTGATCCGGGTCAGCTACTGCCGCACAACGGGGCTTTTGCCCTGTCCCGGCTGCCGGGAGGACGGAAAGATGGCGGAAGGGTGGTTTCTCCGCGGCACCGAGCCGCGAACCGTATGCGACTGCCACGGTCGCAAGGTTGGTGATCCGGAGCCTCCCGACGAAATAAAGTAAAAAGCGCCCTTCCCTGAAGGGGGAAGGGCAGGAGGAAAGATTTGTGCTGTGGCTGGATAAACCCGGCACCGCAGGGGCAAGCCCCCGGAGCGCTGCTTATTCGCAGCAGTAGCCGCGCTTGCGGATGACGTCTGCGATGCGATCCGTGAAGGAGGAGCAGAGCGCTTCGGTCTCGCACTCCAACATGATGCGCAGGACAGGCTCGGTGCCGCTGGCGCGCAGGAGCGCACGCCCGTTTCCGCCAATCTCGCGGTTGACCGCATCGAATTCGGCACGGATGATGGGATCGTTCATGGCGGCGGACTTGTCGGTCACCCGGATGCTCTGCACGGTCTGCGGATAGAGCAGGACGGGGGCGGCAAGCTGGGAGAGCGAGGCTTTGCGGTCACGCATTTCCTCGGCAAGCATGATGGCGGTCAGGAGCCCGTCGCCGGTCGTGGCATACTTCCGGAGGATGATGTGACCGGACTGCTCGCCGCCCAGACTGTACCCATTCTGCTGCATGCATTCGTAGACAAAACGATCCCCGACGGCGGTCTGCTCACTGCGGATGCCGGCTGCCTCCAGAGACCTGAACAGACCGGAGTTGGACATCACGGTGCAGACCACCGTGTTACCGCCCAGCGCGCCGCGCGCTGCCAGGCGGGTTGCCAGAATGTACAGGATGCAGTCGCCGTCCACAGTCTGCCCGCGCTCGTCCACCGCGATGCAACGGTCCGCGTCGCCGTCAAAGGCAAAGCCGACGTCCAGATGGTTCTCCAGAACAAACTTCCGGAGCGCGTCAATATGCGTGGAGCCGCAGCCGTCGTTGACATTCAGCCCGTTGGGCGCGGTGCCCATGACGTAGGTTCTGGCGCCCAGTGCCTCGAACACCGCCTTGGCAATCATCCACGAGGCGCCGTTGGCACAGTCCAGTCCGATTTTCATCTCGCGGTAGGAGTGCGATGCCAGCGAGATCAGGTAGCCGACGTAGCGGTTGCGCCCCGCCACATAGTCCACGATGCTGCCGACTGCCTCACGGCGTGCCAGCGGAAGCTCGTTCCCGTCCAGCCCCAGACGCTGTACGTCGCCGTCCAGGTACGCCTCCACCAGCGCGGTTGTGGCATCGTCCATCTTTTCGCCGTAGCGGTTGATGAGCTTGATTCCGTTGTCATAGAAGGGATTGTGCGAGGCGGTGATCATGATGCCGCAGTCGAATTCATCCGTCCGCGTTACGTAGGAAACGCTGGGCGTGGTGGTCACGTGCAGCATATACGCATCGGCACCCGATGCCGTCAGGCCCGCCGCGATGGCATACTCCAGCATATAGCTCGACCGGCGCGTGTCCTTGCCGATCAGGATGCGGGGACGGTAGTTGGGCATATGGAAGCCGGAAAGCGGCGAAGCGTAGTACCAGCCGAGAAAACGCCCTACCCGATAGGCGTGGTCGGCGGTCAGAGTCACGTTGGCTTCCCCCCGGAAACCGTCCGTACCGAAGTATTTGTTCTTGGCGCCCGTTTCGTTGATGGCGGATTTCTGCCCCGGAACATCGCCGAACAGCGAAATGTCATCCCGCAGAAGAGCGTCCGCCGTGACACGGAACAGGCGGCACAGTGTCAGGATGTTTTCGATCTGCGGAAGAGACTGATTAACCTCCCACTTGGAAACCGACTGGCGGGAAACGGAAAGCTCCTCTGCCAGCTGTTCCTGTGAAATATGCGCCGCAGAGCGCAGGTTTGCAATTTTTTCACCGATCGTCATACTGCTGCAATTCCTCGTTTCTGTGTGATATCCGCGCAGGCGGGGTGTCGCGCGGCTGTATGCTGTTTCGTGAGACTCCGGCGGTATTCCGTGCGGTAAGCCGCCGGAAGCTCCAAAGACTCCCCTACATCATATACCAACCTTTCGCATTTTGCAACCAACCGGAGAACAAATGTTACGCAACCTACGGGTGCGGAATCGGAAAGTGAACTACCGGCTGGCTCGGCGTGCCTCTATTATATCACATTTTCAATCGGATATACAGGGTGTTTCCGAAATTTTTTCGGTGACCGGCAGGCGGCGGAGCAACCGGCAGTTGATATCTGCGGTTCGGGCGGGAGCCGATCGGTACGGTTCCGCGCCAAACGAATCGCCCCTGTCCCTTTCTCCGCCGGGGAAAGGGACAGGGGCGTGGCTTGCGTTCGGGAACTGTTGGGAACCGTCGGGAACCGTCGGGAACCGTGTTACCGCTTCCGCATCCGCCCGATGACCTGACCGCAACAGGCAGTCTGCGTGAAATTCTTCAGCAGGATTGGCGGGTAGGCGGGGTTGAGCGAGAGCAGGCGATCGCCGTCGAACTTCTTGAAGTAGCCGCATCCGTCCAGCACAAAAATGCCAAGCTCGCCGGGTGTGACGGACTCCGTGCGCCGGACAAGCAGAATGTCGCCATCGTGGTAGTTCGGCTCCATGCTGTCGCCCGCGATACGCAGAGCAAAGTCTGCATCCACCGTCTGCGCGACATCCGGGATGCTGATTTCGGTCGCGTGCGCATCGGACAGGAATTCGCCGATACCGGCGGACACCGGCAGATCGTACAGCGTGATGCGGCGGCGCTTGGCGGTGTCCTTCCTGCCGTGTCCGCCCGGGAGGTGGAGCAACGAGGCGGTTCCGGGCTCTGCGGCGGCAGACTCTGCCGGCGCGGTTGCGGACAGTTCATTCTGCCCGCCCCGGAGAGTACGGTGCCGCGCCGCAGACGCCGGGTATGCTGCCTGCTCCCCGGCATCGCCCTGCGGGGATACGTTCCGGTGCGCATCGTCGGTCTGCTGCCGGATGGCGCGATCCACCTCCATATTGACGACGGCGTCTACCAGCGAACGTCCGTAGCCGTCCAGCAGGCGATAGTTGCCGATAAAAATCAGCTCGTCCTCCGAGAGGGTGCAGTTGTTGGTGTTGCGCGGAACGCCCGTGATGAGGTAGTCCAGCGAGCAGTCCAGCGCCTCGCTGATGGCAACGATATTGGAGAGCTTGGGGGAATCGCTGATGCCCGCGAGCAGCTTGGAGAGCGTGCCGAGCGGGATGCCGGTCATTTCCGCCAGCTTGTCGTTGGTGATTTTGCGCTCGCTCTTGATTGCCTTGATGCGGTCGAGGTAAGATTCCTGCCGGTATACTGCCATGCCCATTGCCTCCGTGTTCTTTGTTTGGAACTATTATATCACAAAGTTGGTGATTTGTAAAGAGGATTTGAAATAATTTTTCTGAAATCGGATTTATTATTGAAGGCGGCGGGTGTCCGTGCCGCCCCGGAATCCGGCGGGGCTTGCCGGGGGGCAAACAGGCACCTTGCCCGATCTGTACAATCTGCATCAAAATACGTCTGCACGCCATTTTTACAGCCGTGAAAACGCCGAAATTGCCGTGAACGGGCGAAAAAAAGAAAAAAGCCCTTGACAAACGCCGAAAATTTGCTATAATGTATGCCGGTTAGCGAGGGCTAACTCAAGAGCGTGCGCACAGGTCGGGATTGTCTGACCTCTGCCCGTCCGATGCATACGAACAAAAGGGAAGGATGGCAAAACATATGATGCCGTTGGTCGTTGCCGATCTGGACAAGGAATATATCATCCGGAAGATCGGGGGAAGTCCCGAGGTGAAGAAGCACCTGGAAAACTTGGGGTTTGTCGTGGGAGGAACCGTGACCGTGGTCACGTCCATGGGCGGTAATCTGATCGTAAACGTCAAGGAAGCGCGCGTCGGCATCAGCCGCGAAATGGCGCAGCGGATCATGATCTGATCCCGGATTCAGCTTGAATTTCTTAAGGAGGAGTATACATATGAAGACATTGCGGGACGTCAAGGTCGGCGAGACCGTGAAGGTCGTCAAGCTCCATGGCGAGGGTGCGGTCAAGCGGCGCATCATGGATATGGGGCTGACAAAAGGAACCGAGGTTTTTGTGCGCAAGGTGGCGCCGCTGGGAGACCCTGTTGAGCTGACGGTGCGCGGCTATGAGCTGTCGCTCCGTAAGGCAGACGCCGAGATGATCGAAGTCGAGTAAGTCAGTTGAATGAAGGAGATGCAACAGCATGAGTAAGAACGAGATCCGCATCGCGCTCGCCGGCAACCCCAACGCCGGCAAGACAACCCTGTTCAACGCCCTGACCGGCTCCAACCAGTTCGTCGGGAACTGGCCCGGCGTTACGGTGGAGAAGAAGGAAGGCAAACTGAAGGGACACAATGACGTCATTGTTACCGACCTGCCCGGTATTTACTCCCTGTCCCCCTACACGCTGGAGGAAGTGGTGGCGCGTAACTACCTGATCGCAGAGCGTCCGGATGCCATCCTGAACATCATCGACGGCACCAACCTGGAGCGTAACCTGTACCTGACCACTCAGTTGACCGAGCTGGGCATCCCGGTGGTCATTGCCATCAACATGATTGATGTCGTGCGCAAGAGCGGCGACAGGATCGACATCCCGGAACTGTCCCGTCAGCTGGGCTGCAAGGTGGTGGAGATTTCCGCCCTGAAGGGCACCGGCATCAAGGAAGCAGCCGAAGCCGCCATTGCAGCCGCCAGAGGCACGAGAACGGTCCCCATGCACACCTTCAGCGGCTGTGTGGAGCATGCGCTGGCGCACATTGAGGAAGCCGCCGTTCACACCATGCCCGCCGAGCAGCAGAGATGGTATGCCATCAAGGTGTTCGAGCGCGACGACAAGGTGATGGCTCAGCTGAATCTGCCCGAGGAAACCAAGGCGCACATTGAGGAGGACATCCAGGCGGCGGAGAAGGAAATGGACGATGATGCGGAATCCATCATCACCAACGAGCGCTATGTATACATTTCCTCCATTATCAAGAGCTGCTACAGGAAGAAGAACGTCGGCAAGCTGTCCACGTCGGATAAGATCGACCGCGTCGTGACCAACCGCTGGCTGGGTCTGCCTATCTTTGCCGTTATCATGTTCCTTGTTTACTATATCTCTATGGTTGCGGTTGGCACGCCCGCGACCGACTGGGTCAATGACGGCGTGTTCGGCGACGGCTGGCATCTGCTTGGCATCGGCTCCAAGGATTACAACGCGGACAACGACACCTATACCGATGCGCTGCGCGCGATTCAGGCATTCCAGCCGGGCGTTGACCCGGAGGCGGAGAACTTTGACGCAGCCGCCGCGCTGACGGCAATCAAGGCGTATAAGGCGGAGTCCGAGAACCCCACCGGCAAGGTGACGGTGGAGGATGAGGAGACGCTGGAGGAGAGTCAGCTGACTGCCTACTACTCCAAGATTCCTGACAGCCTGTCCAAGAAGGACAGGGAATCGGTTGTCGGCATGACCTATCTGGAGGCTGTCGAATACTTCAGCGGGCTGATGGAGAAGAATGCGGAGACTGCGTTCGCCGCGCCCGACCCTGCCGACTACGGCGTGTGGGTGCCCGGCATCCCGGTGCTGGTCGGTGACGGACTGGAAAAGGCGGATTCTCCGGCATGGCTGTCCGGGCTTATCAATGACGGTATCGTTGCCGGTGTCGGCGCGGTGCTGGGCTTCGTGCCGCAGATGCTGGTGCTGTTCCTTCTGCTGGCTTTCCTGGAGGCGTGCGGGTACATGGCGCGTATCGCCTTCGTGCTGGACCGCGTGTTCCGCAAGTTTGGTCTGTCCGGCAAATCCTTTATTCCCATGCTGATCGGCGTGGGCTGCGGCGTGCCCGGCATCATGGCGAGCCGCACCATTGAGAACGAACGCGACCGCCGCATGACGGTCATGACCACTACCTTTATTCCCTGCGGCGCCAAGGTGCCGTTCATCGGCATGATTGCGGGCGCCATCTTCGGCGGTTCCGCATGGGTGGCAACCTCCGCGTACTTTGTCGGCATGGCGGCTATCATCGTGTCCGGTATCATGCTGAAAAAGACCAGGATGTTCGCGGGCGATCCGGCTCCCTTCGTCATGGAGCTGCCTGCCTACCATATGCCCACTGTCGGCAATGTCCTGCGGAGCATGTGGGAGCGCGGCTGGTCCTTCATCAAGAAGGCGGGCACCGTCATCCTGCTGTCCACGATCTTTGTTTGGTTCACGACCTACTTCGGCTGGGTGGACGGTAGCTTCCGTATGCTGGCTGAGGATGAGATCAACAATTCCATCCTGGCTGCCATCGGCGGTGTGATTGCGTGGATCTTCAAGCCCCTGGGCTGGGGCACCTGGCAGGCGGCTGTGGCGTCCATTACGGGACTTGTCGCCAAGGAGAACATTGTCGGTACGCTGGGCATCCTGTACGGCGGCGGCGACAACACGGTCTACCAGAACATTGCGCAGGCGTTTACCGGCATTACCGGGTATTCCTTCCTGGTGTTCAACCTGCTCTGCGCGCCCTGCTTTGCGGCTATCGGCGCCATGAAGCGTGAGATGAACAACGCAAAGTGGACGTGGTTTGCCATCGGCTACCAGTGCGGCTTTGCCTATACCATCGCGCTGATGGTCAACTCCTTCGGCAACCTCTTCACCGGCAGACTGATGACCGGCAACTCTGCGCTGAATATCGTCAGCCTGGTCGCGGCGGTTGCCCTGCTGGCTGGTATGATCTATATGCTGGTGCGCCCCTATAAGGAAGCCACCAAGCTGACGACCGAGGTCAATGTCGGAAAATAACCTCTGACGCCCGGTTTCTATACCGGGAACGCGGGACGGAGAAACGGGGGAGAAGTCTGGGGGCTTCCTGAAAGAAGTCCCCGCCCCCCGGAAACTTTTTCTGAAACTGAGGGCACCACAAAGGAGAATGCAGTATGTGGGAATGGATACAGGGGCACGTGGCGGTTATACTGATCTGCGCGGTGCTGGCGGCAATCGTAGTGCTGATCATCCGGGGGCTTGTCCGGGATAGGAAGAAGGGGAAATCCACCTGCGGTGCGAACTGCGCTCACTGCGCCATGGCGGGCTCCTGCCACGGTGGCACGCATCCGGCGGAGTCAACGCGCTCCCGCACAGAAAAAGCGCACACGGGTACGAACCCGCAGGGGCAGGACGGCGGAACCGACGCCTGAATGCGTCTCCTTTCTGCTCCGCGCGGGTTGAAAGTCCGGAAATACATTTCCGGACAGGAAGTTTTGCGCCATGGCAGTCGGAGCGACCGGCATTCCGGTAAGCCGGAACCGCCCCGGACTTCCGCAGGGAGCGAGAACGGAACGGCTATATAAAAGATTCCGGTCAACTGTCAACTGTCAACTTCTTCTCCGCATTTTTCGGAAAACCTCTTGACAAATCCTGCGATGTGTGGTAAAATATACAGGTCGCGGGTGTGCGTCCCACGCGACGGCGAATAGCGACCTGCACGGAGAGATGGCTGAGCTGGTCTAAGGCGCACGACTGGAAATCGTGTTTGGAGTAATCCTCCAACAAGGGTTCGAATCCCTTTCTCTCCGCCAAAGCAAAAGAGCATCCTTCGGATGCTCTTTTGCTTTCGTTAACGACACGAGTGATGTGACTTTCCATCGGATGGCGAAAAGCAAATTAAAGAAAAAAGCATAAGAAGCGAAGCGGCAAGGCGAAAAATGCATTGATGGTAAGGATCTGAAATATGGACAGTGCGGTAATTTATGAATCTGTTTTATCGAACGTACAGGCGGATCTTTTGGAGTACGGATATGCCCGAAGCGGCAAAAGCGCGCTTTTCTATCGTTATTCTGCCGATAAAAAAGTAGGATGCTGCATTGAAATGCAAAAATCAATGTTTAATTTCCCCGACAACTATTCTTTCACCTTTAATTTGCTCTGCGTCGGATTGTATGAGTTAGATGAATATTACAATCATAAGTTAACCGTTTCCGCCTTGAAGGCCTGTTTACATAATCCGTTTATTTCTGAGAGGATCGGAATCATATGTCGCGGCAGGGATTATTGGTGGGAGATTACAGACGCTGTCTCGGATAAGCGCGATTTGGAAGTATATTATACCAGATTTATTCAAAACGATATAAAAGCAAGTGCGTCTTATCTTGATAAATTGGCAGAGAAGAAGCAAATGAAATACATACAGAATGCGGCGTCTGTCGATTGATATAATAACGGCGCTTTTCAGATGTCTGATATCTTTTTCAGTTGCGCGATACAAAAAACCACCGTAATCGTGATAGATTGCGGCGGTTTTTTTGTACCCGAAAACCGGTGCGGTTGGCGGCTCCCGGATTCATTCCGGTTTGCTGCGCTTCGTACCTTTGCTTTTGGTTGCCTCGTAGCTGACAGTCGTGAGAAAGCAAACCACGTCGTCCGGCGCATCGGGCAGCAGAACCGAGATCCAATGGAGCTTGTTCATGTGGTATGCGGGGTAAACCCCCTCCGCCTTGCCGAACGAGCCGAACATTTCGACCGGCAGCTTCAGATTGACGACCTCGACTGTTTCGTCGCTGTCGAACCCGAATTTCCGCCTTGAAACCTGCATCACGATTGCGAACCACTTGCGGTTGTCCCAATGTCGCAGGACGGCGGTTTCAAAATCCTCATCGAACGGATAATCGGGCGACACGCGGAAGTCGGATAGACAGAAGGAGAAGAAGGATTGCTTTGTCATGGGAGCCTCCTGTATGCCGGATCGGATTCAGTGTATATCCTGTGCGTGATCCGGCACTGCTGTTTTTACCTATTATAACACCTTGCGAGATTCTTTTCAAGGGGAAGTTTTACGGGGGCTGCGTTTCACGCGCCAGACGTGGGCATCCTCCGCTTTGCCGCCTCTTGCTCCCCGCCATGCCGGGGAAGGGATTACGGCGGAGGCAAGCCGCAACATATTGGCAGTTTGTAAATTATCCAAAAACCCCATTGACAAATGACCGGTTCTCGTGTATAATAATCGTGACGGAGGGAGACAGCACGGTTTCCCATCCCCTCTCATGAAAGGAAGACCCTGCACAATGGAAGATAATAAGGAATTGGAAGGCGAGTTCTATACCTTAACGGACGAGGACGGACACGAGATTCAGTTTGAGGTCATCGGGTCGGCGGTTCTCAATGATAAAACGTACTACGCCATGGTTCCGACAGAGGATCAGCCCGAGGATGATGAAGTATGCGAGTACGTCATTCTGCGCGCGGATCAGGATGAGAACGGCGAGGATATTCTTGTCACGGTGGACGATGACGAGGAGTTTGAGGACGTAGCGGACTACTTCGACGATATGCTGTCGGATGAGGCGGATTACGACATCAATCCGGCGGAGGAGCAGTCCGGAAAGAAGTAAAAGCTGATCCTGCGGGGTGCGTGATACGCAGGTATTGTGACCCACATCAGATTAAAGGAGACCGACTCGCGCCGCGGTTTGCAGACCTCCTGCCCTCCCATCGGTTGACTTGTCCCGTGGGGGAGCGGACGCTGGGAGCAGTAAAGCGGCGGATAGGTCACCGCCCTGGACAGAACAGGGTTCCGAAGTCTGCGTACACGGCTCAGCGGGATCGTTTTTTCTCCCCTCTCTGCGGGGAGGCTCCCTACCAGGGGAGCATGTAGCGCAGGAACCGAAACGGTTCGGGCGGGGATCTCCTACGGGACGTCCCCGCCCTGCTTTATTTCAGAAAACCGTTGCGTATCCGCCGTGCGATGGTTGAAGGAAAGACGGCATCTCCGTGATTGGGGCAGGCTATGCCGGCATACGCCGGAGCCGGTCGGTTGCCGCCGACGCCCTATGCGCGGTACGCGATGCTTACAGAAAGGGAAAAAACTATGAAATGCAGGAAAATTACCGCGTGCCTCCTGGCACTGCTTATGACCTGTTCTGCCGTTGCGTCCTGTACCGGCGGCGGAACATCCGACGTAACGGCTACCGGGACAGACACCGGGAGTGCCACGGAATCGGCAACCGTCGTTGCGACCGATCGGGCGACAGACACGGAGCATGGTTCGGAGTCGGAAAGCGAGACTGCCCCGATCCCTGTCGTGAAGGAGAATGTCCCTACCTCCGGCGCGTCCGTGACCTTTTATCACAATGAGAACAACAGCCTGTTCCTGACTGCGGAGGGGCTGGATGCCGCCGTGACGGAGGATGCAGAGGTCGGTACGGTGCTGTCTCTGCGCGCCGCGGGCGGCTCCGAGCATACGCTGACACTGAACTACGGGGAGTATGTGCGTGCGCACGGGCTGGAGCCTGCGACGGTAGGCGGGACGCAGTACGTCATTCTGCGTTTCCGCGTGGAGAACGGCGATGCCGCATCCCTGCGTCTGGGGACTGCTACGGAGGCGGGTGCGACCTCACGTCCCCTCGCCGGTGCCTACGATCCGACCGATGCCGGTTGGCAGTCTGTGCTGTATGCCGTCGGGAACTTCAAATGGGCGGGAAAGCCGTCCGACGGGGATGCTTTTGCCGGCATTACGCTGTCGCTGTTCCGCAGTGCGCCGGCACAGGGAGAGACGGTGCACCTGTATTCGGTCACGCTGACCTCTGATCTGCCCACGGCGCTTGCCGCACTGGGATATACGGATCAGCTGTTGGGCGGTGGCGATACCTCCGGTGTCGTTTGGAACGATCCGGTCCGGCACGTCAGGCTGACTGCGCCGGACGAGGATGAATCGGTCGCGCTGTGGTTCGATCACATCACCGAGAAGACGTTGCAGACAACCGTGACGCCCACCGATAAGGCAGGGTACACGGTCCGGCTGGCACGCAACGAAATCGAGGACTGCCAGTTTTTCCTCGCGCCCGCGACCGATCGCACCTTCCGGCTGGAGCTGTCCCCCATGACGAACGAGGCGGGCAAAACGCTGGAGACGTCGCTGCTTTACACCGTCTACCATGACGTGGCAGGCGAGCGGATGCCGGATGCCATCCCGCCTGTCAGCGCCCCGATCGCGGTGCGCGGCGGACAGTCGCAGGGCTTTGTTGTCAAGGTCAAATCCACGGCGGAGTCGGAGGCGGGACTGTACCGTGCCGAGCTGAAGGTGTTCGATGAGGAGACCGGCAGGCAGATCAAGGCGGCATATGTCTACGCTTACGTGTGGGATTTCACGCTTTCGGACAAAACCGAGATGCGCACCGCCATGCAGATGCTGTACTGGCGCATTTACCGCACCTATCCGGAGGGGACGGATACCGAGAAGCTGGCAATCAACTACTACGAATTCCTGCTGGACAACCGCATCAACGCCATGGCACTGCCGTTCGGCGTCCGGGAGGAGCGCGTGTGGAAGTACATGGATAACCCGCGCGTCAATTCCTTCTGGATTCCCGGCGTGGACGAGGACCGGCATGCGGAATATACCGCCTCGGTGTACGAGATTCTGGGACGCGTTGAGGGACGGCGGGAGAAGGCGTTCTTCTATCGCGTTGACGAGCCGACCACGCCCGAAATGCTGAACAAGCTGGCGAAGGTGGCTGCTTCCATCGCGCCCTACTATAAGGAGTATCACATGGTCACGCCCTGCTACGTCAACATTGACCTGAGCGACGGGCGGGATCAGATCGAATTCATGAAGGACTATGTGGATATCTGGTGCCACAAGATGAATGCCTTCACGCCGCGCTGGCTGGAATTTGCCAAGGGCGCGCAGTACGTGCAGACCGCCGCGCAGGATAAAAAGTACGGCGAGTATGCCGACCGTATTGCCGCCGAGGTGGCAGGCGGGGATCAGTCCTGGACGTACTTCTGCTTTGAGCCGACTGCCCCGTACGTCAACTGGATGGCAAACGGGGACGGCACCGAGCCGATCGTGTCCTTCTGGCAGTGCAAGCTGCTGGGCATTCAGGGCGTCCTGTTCTGGGGCGTCAACGAGTGGCGCGACAATATGTATGACCTTTACGAGCCAGCCACCAATTCGTGGGGCGACGGCATCCTGATTTACAGCGGTGCGCCCTTCGGCATCGACACGCCGGTCTCCTCCCTGCGACTGGAAACCATCCGCGATGGCATTGAGGACTACCAGTACCTCTGTATGCTGGAGCAGGCGGCAGGCAAGCAGGCGGTGGACGAACTGGTGCGTCTTGTGACGACCAACGTTCTCGTTTACACATCCGACGATGACTATCTCGCCGCCGTCCGTGTCCTGCTCGGCGACCGGCTGGAGCAGGCGCTCAAGGGCTGACCGGAACGGGGCTGTGCCGGATGTCCCTTTTGGGCACGCGCCCCACGTTCTAATGCGGCGGGGAAGGGAATACAGTCAGTAAGGATATACCCGGAAAACAGTGATACCGTGAAATCGTGAAATAAGAGCACCCCTGCACATGCACGGCTGTGCGGGGCTGCCTGAGGAGAACAGCTATGAACAGAAAACGTCTCCGGGACTGGGGCATTGTCATCGGCGAACTGCCAACCGGTCCCCACAATAAGCTCTCGGATGTGCCCGGCGTTACGGTCGGACACGCAACGGTCGCGGACAGCGGACACAATACCGGACTTACGGTCATTCTTCCTGCATCCGGAAATCTGTACGCTGACAAGCTGATTGCCGCATCCCATATCATCAACGGCTACGGGAAGACGGCGGGCAGCATCCAGCTGGATGAGCTGGGCACGCTGGAAACGCCTATTGCCCTGACCGGCACGCTCAATGTCGGCAAGGTGTCGGACGCGCTTGTTGCGTACACCATGGCGGAATGCGACCGTGACGGCGTGGCGTGCCGGTCGGTCAATCCGGTCGTGGGCGAGACGAACGATGCCGTGCTGAACCGCCTTGCCGACCGCCCGGTCGGAGCCGCGGAGCTGGCGGCGGCGATTGCGGATGCCGACGCCGATTTCGACGAGGGCGATGTGGGTGCCGGACGCGGCACCATGTGCATGGGGTTAAAGGGCGGCATCGGTTCCGCCTCGCGCATCGTGACGGTCGGCGGACAGCACTTCACGCTGGGCGCGCTGGTGCAGACCAATTTCGGGCGGTTGGATGATTTGCTGGTCGCCGGATACCCGGCAGGTGCCGCCATCCGCCGGATCGTGTCCGCTCCGCCTGCGCCCGAGGACAAAGGATCCTGCATGATTATCATCGGTACCGACCTGCCTGTCAGCCACCGCCAGCTTTCACGTATTCTGCGCCGTGCCGCGGTGGGGCTTGTACGCACCGGCTCCTTTGTGGGGCACGGAAGCGGAGACGTGGTGCTCGGCTTCACGACTGCCAACCGCCTCTGCCGGGAGCAGGACGACCTGCGGCAGGTCACCCTGTTGCGGGAGGAGGCGCTGGACGGCGCCTTCCGCGCCGCCGCCGAATCGGTGGAGGAAGCCATACTCAATTCGCTCTGCACCGCCGACCGCGTCACCGCGACCGGCATGGGCGCCGCCGGGAACGAAACCGTGACGCTCGCAGGATTTTCGGAATTTCTGCCTGCTCTGCTCCCCGCTTTGCGCGGGCGCGGATGACCGGTCTTGCGCCGGGCGGGAAACGTCAAAAAAACCGGAACAGGAAAAAGCAAAAGCGCGACTGCACCCCTGCGGGTTGTCGCGCTTCTCTGTTTGTGCGTGCTGGTCTGTCTGGCTCCGCCGTCCCGTGCGGCTGTGCGTGCCGCCGACACCCGCCCGACCGGAAAGGCGGCGGAAACGGTCGCCTGCGGACTGCTGTCGGACGGACTGCGCAACAGCCGGGCGGAGATTGATCTGCGCGCCGCCTGCCTGCCCCGCGAAGCGCTGGGGCGCGTGTTCGCGCGGGTGATGAACGGAACACCGGAGCTGTTTTACGTGGATAGCCGCCTGTCCTACACCTATGACGCGGCAGGGGACGTGCTGAGCGTTACCCCTGCCTACCGCATGGCGGGAGAGGAGCTGGAGGCGGCGCGGCGGTTCTGGCACGATACCCTGGATCAGGTTATGGCTTCCCTGCATGAGGCGCAGACGGCGCGGCAGGCGGTGCCGGGCGGGGGCATACCGGCGTGGAGTGAGGCGGACACGGTGCTGTTTCTGCACGAGTATCTGGCACAGACCTACGACTATGATACGGCGGGCGGTAATTTCGATGCGCTCAGCCTGTTCCGCGACGGCGTGGGAGTATGTCAGGCGTATGCGCTGGCATTCATGGCGCTGGGGCGTGCGGCGGGGCTGGAGGTGGACATGGTGACGAGCAGGGAAATGGATCACGCGTGGAATCATGTCCGGGTGGGGGATGCCTGGTACCATGTGGACGTGACGCGCGATGATCCTATCCGGGAGCCGGGGACGGCATCGGTCGTGCGTCACACGCGCCTGCTCCGCTCCGATGCGGGCATGGAGGCGGAGGGGTATACCGCTTTTTCCTGCGGGGACGGGCATATCTGTGCCGACGGGCGGTATGAAACGGCGGAGGGGGACGCGTGGTTTTCCGGCGTCGATACGCCGCTGACCTGCCTGCCGACCGGCTGGTTCCGAGCTGGGGAGGACGCCGACAGCGGGCTTTGGATTCCGTGCGCCTTTCCGCCGGCGGGCGGCACATCCGCGTTGCCGTGCGCAGCATGCGCAGCGTGCGCACGCTGCGCGGGGGGAATGCCCGGTGATATGGACGGGGACGGACGCCTGTCCCCCGCCGACCTTCTGTGGTTGGATATCTGCCCTCTGCCGCAGGGGACGGCGGGGCGGGCTGCCCTGCGGGAACGGATACTGCGGGACTGCGGCAGGTAGGCGGCATTACGTCCGGCGCCGCACGGCATCGCTCCCTGCACGCAGTACCCGGTCGGCATCCGGACAGACCGCGAACAGCACGAAACCGTCTGCCACTGTGACATCCCCCGCCTCTGCCCATGCCGCGTAGTCCGTCCCTGCCCACGCACTGCGCAGACCTTCCAGCCGTGCGCGGCAGAGTGCCGCCACCGAGAGCGCCGATGCCCGGTCGGGGCACTGCAGAACCGCCAACTCGGCGGGGTGCGGCACGGCGGACAGGAACAATGCCCCGTCGGACGCCAGCGGCGCAGTCGGCTGACCGTCCGCATCCTGCCCGCCGTCAAAGCAGTTCCGCGCCGCCGGTCCGTACAGGGCGGAGAACAGCACGCCGTCCAGGTACCCGCTGCCAGCCGGGTCTGCCCGCCGGTCGTATACCAACCCTGCCGGCAGTCCGTCTGCCGCTGCCTGCATGGCGTCCAGAATGACCAGAGCGGCAGGAGGCGGCAGGTCGCGCCCGCAGGACAGCAGTCCGGCGAGCAGAAGTTGAATTGTCACGAGCAGAGCTGCGGCGCGGTGCGCGGCGCGCAAACGGTTCCGGTTGTTCATGGTATGCCTCCGTTACGGTGTATTTCCCTCAGTGTATGCGTCCGGGGCGGGGGCAATACCTGCCGGGACGCCGCAAAACCGGAAAGGGTGCCTGCTGCACGGCGGGTTATCCGATGCAAATAAACAAACGAACAGTTTATTTATAAACCAAACGTTTCTGTACTCGCCGGTTTTGCACCGACGTTTGCACTTTAGCGGGGTGCAGTTCCGGCTGAACGGCATCATAGGTGCAGGGCGACCGGCTCCGGACGGAGGCTTTCATGAAAAAGAAAGAATGTATATTTTTATGAATATTCACGACACATACCCTACGTGGAGGACGGCGGGTGGGCTTTCACCGGTCTGAATAAAAATCCGTGCGCGGGGCGCGTTCTGCACGGGACATTTTTGTTGCGAATGACGAAAAATCAGCAGCGGGCTTTTTGCGAATAAAAATATCACGGAATATCAAGGATATTTTGCGGTTTCCGGAAATGCGCCGTCCCACGCCGGGAGCCTGCGGGAGCCGCTGTGCGTGACGGCTGTGTGATGAATGCGAAATGAATATGCGAATATGGGCACGGGACTGCCGCACCACGGAAAAGTGTGCACGGCAGGGTGCTTTTTTGCCCGTAAAAAAAGTTTGTCGAAATACAACAATTTCTCCAAAACCCCGTCCTTTTTTTTCGGCTTGCCCTGCTCTTGAACTTTTCGCATAATTCTGTTATAATGATACGGTGCGATTTAAGAGATAAACGGGCAGGGGACGCCTGCCCGGTCTGCTGTTCTTACGGAGGTTTGGAATCGGATGAAATCACTGAAATGCCGCCTGTCTGCGGTTTTGCTGACGGCACTGTTGCTACTGCAGAGTCTGCCCCTGTCGGCAGTCGCCCGCAGTGTTCTGCCCGGTACGGGGGCGTCGTCCCTGCCCGGTGACTGGAAGGGGTCGCTGTCCCGCGTGGACGGGCTGGACACCGAGTCGCTGCGCCGGCAGTATTTTTCCGCGCTGGCAGAAGCGAACCGTGCCAACTTCTCGGGCGAGCGGTGGGTTGTCGTGGAGCTGGGAGGCGACACACTCTACACGCTCTATGAGAACTCCGCGGCGGACAGCTTCACCAAGTACTGCGAATCGTCCGAGGGGCAGGCGGCGCGGGAAAAGCTGGAGGCGGCGCAGGAAGCCTTCCTGGCGCGGCTGGATGCCGCCGGCGTCGGATATGAGAAAAAGTATTCCTACACGGCTGTCAACAACGGGCTTGCCCTGCGGGTCAACTCCGAGGGGTACAAGGCGCTGAAGAACATGGACGGCGTGTCCGGCGTGTATTTCTCCGAGTCCTACGCCGTGCCGACCGTTGCGGTCAGCAACAACGCGAACGTCTACACGACGGGCATTTACAATACTACCGGCATTGACTACAAGGGCGAGGGCATGGTGGTCGCTATTCTGGATACAGGTCTGGATTACACGCACGAGGCGTTTGTCACCATGCCGAAGAACCCCGCATGGAGCAAACAGTACGTGGCGGACCGGATGGCGGCAAGCTCCATCTTCAACGCGAAGGCGTCGGTGGACGATGTGTACTATAACGCCAAGGTCCCCTTCGCGTATGACTACGCCGATGACGATGCGGACGTGTTCCCGCAGTACAGCTCCCACGGCACGCACGTTGCGGGTATCGTGGGGGGCAAGAGCGACTACGTGGTCAACAAGGAGACCGGGGAGACCTTCCTCGGCGTGGCTCCGGAGGCACAGCTGGTCATCTGCAAGGTGTTCACGGACAATCTGGACAGCGACGGACTGGGCGGAGCGGATTCCATTGATATCCTTGCCGCGCTGAGCGACTGCGTGGAGCTGGGTGTGGACGTCATCAACATGAGCCTTGGTTCCTCCGCCGGCTTTGCCGACGAGAAGAGCGACAGCTTCCTCAACGGCATTTACGAGCGCATCCGCAATGCGGGCATCAGCCTCGTGGTTGCCGCGAGCAACGACTACAGCTCCGGCTTCGGCGGCGGCAACGGTACAAACCTTGCCTCCAACCCCGACAGCTCTACGGTCGGCGCGCCCTCCACGTACCCGGCGGCTCTGTCGGTCGCTTCCATCAACGGACAGAAGGCGAGCTACATCATCGCCAACGACGATGAGAACCAGGTCGCCTTCATCACCGAGTCCTCCGACGGCAACGGCAACTCCTTCGACTTTGTGGAGCAGCTGTACCGGAAGACAGGCAAGAACAAGGGCGAAACGCTCCGTCTCAAGTATGTGGTTATAGGCGGCGTCGGACGTCCGACCAACTACACGGCACAGGTCAAGAAGCAGCTTCAGGATTCCGCAGGCTATGACGGCGTTATCGCGCTGGTCAAGCGCGGCGACACCACCTTCGCCGAGAAGGTGCAGAACGCCATGGACAATGGCGCCGATGCTGTTATCATTTATAATAACCTGTCCGGTACCATCCGGATGTCGCTGGGCGAGGTGGACGACCCGGTTCCGACCTGCGCCATTTCCATGGACGCCGGTAAGGTCTTCGTGGACAATGCCAAGAAGAATGTCGGCACCATTTCCGTCAATGCGAACTACAAGGCAGGTCCCTTCATGTCGGACTTCTCCAGCTGGGGACCGTTGCCTGACCTTCAGCTCAAGCCGGAGATTACGGCACACGGCGGCGAGATCACCTCTGCCGTTGCGGGCGGCTACGATATTTACAGCGGTACCAGTATGGCGGCACCCAACATGGCAGGCGCCGTGGCACTGCTGCGCCAGTACCTGAAGACGACGACGGATCTGTCCGGCACCGCGCTGAACGCGCGCGTCAATCAGATGCTGATGAGCACCGCCACCATTGCCCTCAACGAGGAGGGCAACCCCTACTCGCCCCGTAAGCAGGGCGCGGGACTCGCAGGTATTGCGGACGCCATCGCCGCCGAGAGCTACATCACGGTGCGGGACAAGGACGGCAATATCCGCGACAAGACCAAGATTGAGCTGTACGACGACAAGGAAAAGACCGGCGTGTACACGTTCTCCTTCCTTGTCAACAACCTTTCCGGTAAGGCGGAGACGTATGACCCGCAGGTCTGGGTCATGACCGAAACGCTGGCATCGGACAAAAAGACGGTTGCCGAGAAGGCATACATCCTGTCCGACAGCACGATAACGCTTGAGGCGGACGGCAAGGCTGTCAGCGGCAACATTACGGTTCCCGCCGGGAAGACGGTTTCGGTGACCGTGACAATCAAGCTGGGCGATGCGGGACGCAAGTACCTGGACGAGAGTTTTGTAAACGGTATGTATGTGGAGGGCTTCGTGTCCCTGCAGGCAACCGGTAAGACCAAGGTGACGATCGGTCTGCCCTACCTCGCTTTCTACGGCGACTGGAACGACGCACCGCTGTTCGATTACAGTGAGTACGAGCTGGCTGAGAGCCAGAAGGATACCGGCGTGCCCGCAGAGGACAAGCTGGTTGCCTCTGCCGCCAGCACCAAGGTCATCGGTATGTACTACGATGACAAGTACATCCTGTCCATGGGCTCCTACCTGTACAGTATGGAGGAGTCGGACGTTGCCATCTACCCCGATCCGGACAAGATTGCTCTGTCCATGTTTGATACGGCTGGACAGCGCACCATCTATGAGCTGTACATGGTCTACGCTGGGCTGCTGCGCGGCGCGGCATACATGGACATCGAAATCACGGACGACGCGACCGGCGACGTAGTATATAAGGAAGTTAAGGAGAACGTCAGCAAGTCCTACGCGGCGGGCGGCTCCAACCGCGGCTCCGCCATCATGATGGAGATCAAGGCGCAGGATTGGGGACTGATCAACAACAGCAAGTACCGCGTCCACCTCAAGGGACAGCTGGACTATCCCGGCGGCGAGAATCCCGACCGCAATACCTTTGATTTCACCTTTACCATCGACTACGAGGCACCGCAGGTGCTGGATTACCGCATCCGGTACGACTCCTACACCGAAAACAAGCAGACCAAGTACCGCATCTACATGGACGTGGATGTGTACGATAACCAGTATGTGCAGGATCTGATGCCCTGCTATATCCGTGATACGAAGGACGGCAAGACGCTGACGCTGGCAACGCAGTACCCCATTCCGGTGTACGGCGAGAAGGGCACGACTTCCACGGTCAGCTTTGAGATTACGGATATCTACGAAGAGTATGTAAAGACCGGCAAGCTGTACCTGGTCGTGGAGGACTACGCCATGAACCAGACCAGCTACCTCGTGCAGACGGGTTCGGGGCTGGACGAGCTGACCAACGTGACGCTGAAGGAGGACGAGTTTCTCTCCCGCGTGCAGAGCACGGCAACCGAAACCGCTGCCCCCGAAACCTCCGCGGAGGAGACCGGGGCGGAGGAGCAGACCGTCATCGGTAACTATCAGCTGTTCCTGGCACCCAACCAGCTGTACAAGGCGACAGTCGCCACGCCCACCGATAACACCCGCGTGCAGAATCTGGAGTTCCGGGTCGTGTCGGGCAATGAGTCCGTTGCGGTCAAGGGAACCGAGATATATGCACTGTCCGCCGGTCGGGCGATGCTGGAGCTGTGCTACGTCGAGGGCGAACAGCAGACGGTGTACGCCGAAATCGAGCTGACGGTAGAGGGAACGCCCCGCGAACCCGCCAAGCCGGATAAACTGACGCTGTCTCCCGTGACCAACGGTAATCACTACGTAGTGAACCTGGAGACCGATGCGGCGGTGACACTGCATCCCAACACGACGCAGGCATTCCAGGTCAGCGTTTCGCCGTGGTATGTCCAGGGCGTGGAGTTCGAGTGGAGCTCCTCCAATGACGAGGTCGCCTCGGTGGACGAGACGGGCAACGTGACGACGCATAAGAAGGGGACTGCCTACATTACGGTCAAGGCAAAGGGCTATGACCGCCTGACCAAGTCCGTCCGCGTAACGGTGGACAGTGACTACCGCATCGTCAACTACACGCTGTACGATTACTACGGCGGCGCCGAGTGCGTCATTCCGGAGGATCTCAACGTCATGTATCTGGACGAGGAGTGCTTCCGCAACAATACGACCGTGCGGCGCATCGTGCTGCCCTCTACGCTGACAGAGATTCCCGAGCGCGCCTTCGAGGGCTGTATCAACCTGGAAGAGATCTTTATCCCCAGCCAGTGCATCGTGATCGGCAAGCAGGCGTTCTCCGGATGCCAGAAGCTGCAGAAGGTCACGTTCGGTATGTTCGTGGATAAGGACAAGAACGAGTCGGATGTCTACACAGGCACCATCACCATCGGTCCGGAGGCGTTCAAGAACTGCCGTTCGCTGTCTACCATTCAGAATATGAAGCGCATGACCTCCATTTGGGACAGCGCGTTTGCAGGCTGTGTCAGCCTGACTGAGATCGACCTGACCGAGCTGCGTGTCGCCGGAAACAACATCTTCTCCGACTGCACCGGTCTGACCAAGGTGATCTTCAGCGAGCGGACAGCCATCGGCAAGCAGATGTTCTCCGGCTGTACGCGCCTTGCGTCGGTCACCTTCCCCGGCAATACGCTGGCGGAGGGCACTTTCAACGGCTGCTCGGCACTGAGATCCATCACCTTTACTTCTAAGGACTTTATCGGGTTCGGCGCGTTCTCGCTTGCCAACACCGCGTTGGAGAGCGTGACGCTGCCTGCCGGCACCTATTCGCTGGGCGAGGGCGTATTCTCCTTCTGCACGCGGCTCCGTGCCGTTTCGCTGAGCGAGGGAACGCACCTGCTGCCCGTGAGCGGCAATCAGTCCGCCTTCTCCGGCTGTGACCTGTTCGGGGCGTATACCGTCCCTGCCGCCAACCCGTGGCATACCACCGTGGACGGCATCCTTTACAGCAAGGATATCACCGAGCTTGTGTCGGTGCCGTATGCCACCGAAAGCCTGACCATTCCCGCCGGCGTGACCGCCATTGCGGGCGGCGCGTTTGCCGAAGTCACGGCACTTCGGGAGCTTGACCTCAGCGGGATTACTTCGATCGGTGCGTATGCGTTTGCCGGTTCCGGTCTGACCCACGTGACGCTGCCCGCCGGGCTGGATGCCCTGCCGGACGGTCTGTTCTACGGATGCCGCTCCCTGACCGAGGTGACCGGGCTGGATCATGTCCGCACGGTCGGTCGGGAGACCTTCCGCGGCTGTGTCGGTCTGCGGACGGTGGATATGCCTGTTGCCGAGCGCTTCGGCGAGGGCGCGTTCCGTTCCTCCGGACTCAGCACCCTGCATGCTCCTGCCCTGACTGCGGTCGGTGCGCGGGCGCTGGAGGGAACAGCCGTCACGGAGCTGACACTGCCCGCACTGGCAGACATCGGCTACCGCGCTTTCGCGAACATGAAAAACCTGACGTCTGCTGTGCTGGGCCCTGTGACCCGCATGGATGCGTATGTGTTCTCCTCCGATGCGGCGCTTACGTCCGTGCACTTCGGGGACGGCGCTACCGTGGTCGGCGACCATGCCTTCTTCAACCAGGCTCCGGTGTGGGTTCTGACGACAGTCAGACTGCCCGACAGCATGACCTATATCGGCGCGTATGCCTTTGCCAACCAGCAGGGGCTGACGGAGCTGAACCTCTCCGGTGTGCAGACAGTGGAGCAGAACGCCTTCACGGACTGCGCGGCACTGACTTCCGTTGACCTCTCCCGCGTGGAGACGGTCGGCAAGAGTGCCTTCTCCGGCACTGCCCTGACTGCGGCGGATCTGACCAACGCCAGCCGGATCGACGAGAAGGCGTTCTCCGGAACGCCGCTGACCTCCGTGACCTTCGGCAAGCTGGAGGTGCTGGGCGCCTTCGCGTTCTCCGGCACCAAGCTGACGACGGTGACGCTGCCCGCGTCCTTCTCCTCCCTGTACTACACCTACGTGTGGGATGTGCTGGACACCAAGGGACGTGTCAAGGAAACCCGGCAGCGTGAGGTTCAGTCCTACGGCGACGGCGCGTTTGCCAATATCCCCACGCTGACCGCCATTCTGGTGGCGGACGGCTCCGAGGCGTTTGAATCGCGTGACGGCGTGCTGTACGGCAAGGCTGTCAACGGTTCCGTCCTGCTCCAGTATCCTGCCGGACGGGACGGCAAGAGCTTCGCCGCGGCGGAGGGCACGGTCCGCATCGGAAACAGCGCCTTTGAGGGCGTCGGCGTGCTGGAGGAGATTTCCTTCCCCTACACGGTTTCCGTCATCGGATCCTACGCTTTCTACAAATCGACCGTTACGCACTACACCTTCAACAGCGTGGAGGCGCCGGTTCTGCTCTCCTCCTATGTCGATCCGGCTACGGTCAAGGACAGCGAAGTGCTGACCGCCCTGTTTGAGAGAGACAACGGACTGGGCAGCTCCATCTATTACGCCAACTTCCTTGACTTCGTTGCCAAGCAGGTGTATGCGGATGTGTTCAACCCGGAGTTCTTCCAGCCGACCGATTTCGGTCTGCACCTGACCATCCCCAAGAACGGGACCGGTTATGACACCAAGATATGGACGTGCTTCTTCGGCGACATCGGCAAGACCGACGACATCCAGCCTGACAACAGAACCCACGCCGCAATGAACGCAATGGATGCCATGAAGGCGCTGATTTCCGTGGCGGACATTGCCGCCGCAGACAGTCTGGACAAGCTGACTGCCGTTTCCGAGGCAACGCTGGCGGCGCGCCGTGCCTACAACCAGGTGGTGGGCGCCGATCAGATCGCCCTGTGCGCCGACCGCTACGAAACGCTTCTGACCTACGAGAAGGCACTGCGTGACGCCAAGGCGCGGCTGGGCAGTCCCGTGGCACTGGATCGGCTGGAGCTTGCCTCCCGCCCGGATAAGATCCGCTACAACGCGGGCGAGACCTTCGATCCGACCGGCATGGTCATCAAGGCGGTGTATGCCGATGAATCCGAGGTTATCATGACCGATTACACGCTGGACAAGACGACGCTTTCTGCCGGCGACGAGTCCGTGACCGTGACGGTTACGGCAGACGGAAAGACCTATACCCTGCAGGTCCTGCTCAATGTGCAGGGCGGGCAGGAGACGGACACGACCGCTCCGGAGACCGAGACCGCGACCGAACCCGCCACGGAAACCGTGACCGAGCCGGATACGGGTATCACCGGAACCGGAACCGAGGCATCCGCCGGAGGAACGCCCGGATGGGTTCTGCCCACCGTGCTGGCGGCTGTAATTCTGGTCGGCGGGGCTGTGGCAGCCGTGCTGATCCTGCGTCGGCGTAAGGGCAACTGACACGCTCCCCGCCGTTTATCCGCAAATGAAAGGAATGTGTACCGTGAACGCGAATATGAATACGGTCGGGTCCGGCGGTCGCGCCCGTCGCGCCCTCCGATGCCTGTTGCTTTCCGCACTTCTCCTGCTGCTGTGCGCGGTGGGAACGGCGTGCCGGGGCATCGGTGACAGCGGAGAAGCTCCCTATGACCATCTCGTCACCTTTGATTACAACTACGGCAATCTGGAAGCCAACTGCCCGACGCAGTACCTCGGCGTCCGGGACGGCGGACTTGTCTCCATTCAGCCCGGCTACAGCGATGCATTCACGCTGTATGAAATCAAGGGGCACTATCTGGAGGGTTGGTATACCGCCAAGACCGACGGGGAAGGCAAGCCGCTGAAGGATAGTAAGACCGGCATGGTTCTGCTGGACAGCAAGTGGGATTTCGAGACCGGAACGGTCGGCGCCGATATGACGCTGTATGCCCGCTGGGTTGCCGAATCGGTGCTGTCCTTTGTGGACAGAGAGACCGGCGAGCTGCTGTACTCCATGCGCGCCACGCCCGGCACCAGCCGGAAGCTCCCCGTGCAGGCGGAGGGCGCCATTATCGAGAAGATGCCGGGACACACCGTGTACGGCTACTTCGCGGATGCGGAATGCACACAGCCGTTTACATTCCCCCACACCTTCGGCGAGACCGATGAAACCGTGTACGTTTCCCTGCTGGAGGGAACATGGCTGATCGTCCGGACACCTGCCGCGTTCCAGAAGGGCGTGAACGCCGGCGCGAACCTGTACCTGGATGCCGACCTGGATTTCTCGCAGGTGGCGACGGGGTGGCAGGTGCGTGACTTCGGCGGAACCCTCAACGGAAACGGACATACCATCCGCGGCATCACGCTGACACTGGAGGGCTCCCGGAACAAGAGCAACAATTTTGCCCTGTTCGGCACCCTGCGGAGCAAGGCATACCTGCATGATGTGACCTTTGCCGATGTGAACATTTCCTTCTCCGCCAAGGTCAACGGAACCTACGCCGTTGCGGGCTTTGCGTGGGCGGCGGAATCCGGCGCCCGGGTGGAGAACGTTACCCTGACAGGCTTGCTGACCTATGACTTTGCCAGCGCGCCCACCTCCACCGTGACCGCATGGATTGCGGAAAACGGCATGAAACCGGAGGACGCGAACGGCTGTGATTACAGCGGTCTTGTCCTGCGGGACGCCGTTGCCGGCTGACGCGCGGGAAAAACTGTACCCTGCGGGGGCAACCGGCGGCGCGCCGGCGATCCCCGCTATCCATACGCATACCCGAATCTGAAAGGAGTAATTCCATGAAAAAAACCAACATGAGACGGTTCCCCGGCGTCCTGCTCTGCCTGATCCTGGCGGCGGCGACGCTCCTGTCCTTTGTTGCCTGCAACGGCACCGGTGGCGGAACCGGCACGGCTACCGCGCCCAACGGCGGAACCGGCAACAACGGAACAAACCCCGATGACCCTGCCGGGCAGAAAAACAACCCGGAGACAAGACCTTTTTCCATGAGCATCCAGACGCCGGACGGCGTTTTCAACCCGTTCTTCTCCACCTCGGCGTATGATTCCACCGTCGTGGGGCAGACACAGATCGGCATGCTGAATACCGATTCCAAGGGCAACATCGTCTGCGGCGAGAACGAGCCGACGGTCGCCAAGGATTACACCGTGACCGAGACCGAGGAGAACGGCAAGACCTACACGGTCTACGAGTTCCTCATCAAGAACGGCATCCGGTTCTCGGACGGCGAGCCGCTGACCATCAAGGACGTGCTGTTCAATCTGTACGTGTACCTGGATCCTGCCTACACCGGTTCGGCTACCATCTATTCGACCGACATCGTGGGGCTTTCCAACTACCGCCTGCAGAAGACCGGCGATATCAACGATGATTCCGCCGCCGCTTTTGAGGAGAGCTTTGTCACCGAGGCGAACATCCGGATTCAGAACCTCATCGACTATGTCCGACTGGTCGGCAAGGGCGTCAAGCAGGAGGACAAGCCCTCCGATACATGGACGGATGCCGAGAAGGAAGCCATGAAGAAGGATTACGCGACGGTTGCCGCGGCTTTCCTGGAGGAGCTGACCAAGGACTACAACGCCATTGACAAGGAGTCCTATAAGGACTGGAAATTCACCGAGGCATGGCAGATCTTCCTGTACAACGACGGTGGCCGCAGCGAGCTGCTCAAGGAGGATCCGGCGCGCCCGGGCTACCCCCTGAAGGACGCGGACGGCAACTATCAGCTGAACGAGACCGAGGCAAAGCGCATCTATGACGAGGAGATTCAGGAGTACATCGACGAGCACAAGGACATGAGCACCGAGGAAGCCATCAAGGCATTCTGCATCCTGTCCGTGTACGGCTCCTACTTCCCCGGCAATGCCATCACCGAGACCAATGCTTCCAACTTTGAGTCGGTCGTGAAGTACTGGCAGACGGCATCCACCGTGCTGGATCAGTTCACCGCCGAGGCAAAGAGTAACTATTTCGCCAGCATGACCAAGCTGGTTCCCAACATCAGCGGCATCACGACCCGTAAGACCGAGTCCTTCAACGGCAAGGAGCTGGGCGAGGAGTACGACGTGCTGACCATCAAAATCAACGACGTTGACCCCAAGGCTATCTATAACTTCTCCTTTACCGTGTCCCCCATGCACTACTACTCCACCAACGGCTGGAACGGCAAGGACTACATCGCGGCGTTCAACGGCGTTGATGAGTTCGGTCTGGAGTACGGTAGCATCCAGTTTATGAACGAGGTCATCAACGCTCCCTCCAAGGTAGGTCTGCCCGTCGGTGCAGGTCCCTACAAGGCGTCCAACGCCAAGGGCTCCGAAGAGGTTAGCGGCGATACCTTCTTCAACAACAACTTCATTTACTACGAGCGCAATCCCTACTTTGAGACGGTCGGCGAGGGCATCCAGAATGCCAAGATCAAGTACATCCGCTTCAAGGTCGTTGCATCTGACCAGATCATCAACGCGCTGTCCAACGGCGATATCGACTACGGCGATCCCAGCGCAACGCAGGAGAACATCGCCACCGCCGAGAATGCCGGTCTGGGACACGTCGAGATCCTGACCTCCGGTTACGGCTACGTCGGTATCAACCCCCGCTTCGTGCCCAATATCACGGTGCGCCGCGCCATCATGAAGGCAATGGACACCGCGCTGATTACGCAGAACTACTACAAGGGTGGTCTTGCCGAGATCATCTACCGCCCCATGTCCACGACCTCGTGGGCGTACCCGAAGGATGCCGCCGTCTATAAGAATGCGGCGCTGGGACTGGATTATTCCTTTGACTCCACCGGCAGTGAGATCGAGGATATGCTGAAGGCGGCTGGCTATGAGAAGGTCAACGGCGTCTACCAGAAGCAGATTGAAGGCTTCGGTCTGGACAGACTGTCCGGCGCCAACTACCGTCTCACCATCGCGGGCGGCTCCACCGATCACCCCGCGTATGCCATGTTCCTGAAGGCGGCGGAGATCCTCAACCGCGTCGGCTTTGAAGTCAAGGTCGTGACCTCGCAGACCGCACTGTCCGACCTGTCCGCCGGTAAGCTGGCAATCTGGGCGGCGGCGTGGTCGTCCACGGTTGACCCGGATATGTACCAGATCTACCACATTGACTCGCAGGCAAGTTCTACCTCCAACTGGGGCTACAAGCAGGTCAAGGCAGGTAAGGCAACCGAGGCGTACTCCGAGGAGTACAACATCATCGTGGAGTTGTCCGCGCTGATTGACCAGGGTCGTTCCACCACGGATCAGAACGAGCGCAAGGAGATCTACGCGCAGGCGCTGGACAAGGTCATGGAGCTGGCGGTGGAAATGCCCACCTACCAGCGTAAGGATATGTCCTGCTACAACAAGAACGTGCTGGACGAGAGCACCATGACGCCGGTCAGCGAGCGCTCGCCCTACAACGGTCTGCTGTCCCGCATCTGGGAGCTGAACTACCGGTAAATCCGGCAGGTCATCCCTGAAACAAGTACGCATGTATGACCCGGGGAGGGGTTTGCCGGACGCCGCAGGGCGCCGCAACCCTTCCCTCAAAGAGCATTTCCCCCATTCTGCACCAGAAAAGGACGACACGAAATGGATATGATCAAATACATCGTCAAGCGACTGCTTCTGTCGGTGCTCATCCTGTTCGGTGTCTCCGTCATCATCTACTCGCTTGCCCGCATGATGCCTACGGACTACGTGGATAACCAGTATTCATCCGCCGTCTCGCAGGGAACCATGCGGCAGGAGGACGTGGATCGGATCAAGGAGTTGTACGGACTTTCCATGCCGGATGCCTACCTGCGCATGAAGGTCGGTACGGGCAGCTCCTTCGCCGGGGACACCTTTTCCAAGAACACCAAACAGGCAACGTATGACGAGGACGTTTCCCTGGGACTCATGACATGGGAGGCATGGTATGAGGGCTCCTATGACGGACCGCACAATACCCGCCTGGTCATCAATGCCGACGGCACCTTTTCCATCGGCACGGTCGAGTCCCGCGGTCTGCACGTGGAGGCGGAATCCTCTGCCGCGGAGACTTCCGGCGGGGAGACGGAGTCCTCTGCTTCCGGTTCCCTGATTACGCTGGACGAGAAATACACGCCCGTGGAGAGCGGTACATACCGGCTGGTCGCCGGGGAGGGCGGAGACGCTTCCTCCATCCGGCAGGTGGTCTGTACACTGTCCGATGGGACCGAGCTGACCATCGCGGCAGAGTACCGTCTGGCTGGCTTCTGGGATAAGGCGGGCGCTGTCCTCAGCGGCTACTTCAGCTGGCTGTTCAATGTCGTCCGGGGCGACCTCGGTATGTCCTTCAAGTACAAGAAGCCGGTCAAGGACGTCATTTTCCAGAACATGGGCATTTCCTTTGCCATCGCGTTTGTAGCGACTCTTCTGCAGTTCCTGATCTCCATTCCGCTTGGCATCAAGGCGGCAACGCATCAGTACGGCTTCGTGGATTACAGCGTGACGGTGTTCTCCATGACCGGCATCAGCCTGCCGACCTTCTTCCTCGCGGCACTGGTCATCCGTATCTTTGCGGTGGATCTCGGTTGGTTTGAGGTCGGCGGCATTGCCTCCTCCTCCCTGCCGATGGATGCTACGTGGTTGCAGCGGCTGGGCGATACGCTCTGGCACATGGTACTGCCTATGTTCGTGCTGGTGGTGCTGTCCATCGGCTCGCTGATGCGCTATACCAGAACCAACACGCTGGAGGCACTCAATGCCGACTACGTGCGCACGGCACGTGCCAAAGGTCTGACCGAGCATACCGTTATCTACAAGCACGCATTCCGCAATACCATGATACCGCTTGTCACCATGATGGCGGGTATCCTGCCGAGCCTGTTCGGAGGTGCCATGATTACCGAGACGGTGTTCAGTATCCCCGGTATCGGCAAGCTGGCATACGATGCCCTGATCGTGGCGGACATTCCGTTCATCATGGGCTACAATATCTTCATCGCCATTCTGACTGTCATCGGCACCCTGCTGAGCGACCTGATGTATGCGGTGGTTGACCCCCGCGTCAAGCTCGGAAAGTAAGGAGGCGCCGTATGAATCTGAATGACAAGCAGAACCGGACCGAGAGTCCGGATGTGCCTGCGGAGATGGCTGAGGTCACTGCCGTGGATGTGGTGTCGCCGGTTCGCGCGGACGCCGCGGAGGAGTCCGTCGAGGAGATCGGCGCCCGGACGCTGAGTCCCGGACGGCTGGTCATGAAGCGGTTCTTCCGCTCCCGCCTGTCCATGACGGGACTCATTGTCCTGCTCGTGCTGTTCGTGTTTTCCTTTGCAGGACCGCTTATGAAGTTCCTCCCCTTTGTCTGGGGGGAGAAGCAGGCGGACGAGAGCCAGCAGATCGAGCAGGCATACTATACCGAGGTGGAAAGCCCGGCGGGCGACGGCAGTAAGGTCTGGATCGTCCACTACTCCCACCCGACCAACTATCTGTCCCCCTCCGGCACCCACCTGCTGGGTACCGACGACAAGGGCTTTGACGTTTTCTCCCGCCTGATGTACGGCGGTCGCGTGTCGCTGACCGTCGGCTTCGTGGTGATTATCCTGGAGACCGTGCTGGGCGTGTTCCTGGGCGGACTTGCCGGCTATTTCGGCAAGTGGGTGGATCAGGTCATCATGCGTATCGTGGATATCTTCAACTGCGTCCCGACCATGCCCATGATGATGATCGTCGGTGTCGCGCTGGATAAGCAGGACATCAGCGGTCCCGCCAAGCTGTACATCATGATGGCAATGCTGACGCTGTTTGGCTGGGCTGGGACGGCGCGCCTTGTGCGCGGGCAGATACTGTCCCTGCGTGAGCAGGACTTCATGCTCAGCGCCGAGGCGAGCGGTCTGACCGTCGGACGCAAGATTTTCCGGCATCTGATTCCCAATGTCATGCCGCAGCTCATCGTGTCCATGACGCTGGGGTTGGGTGGTATTATCCTGACTGAGGCAACGCTGGGGTATCTGGGCATCGGTCTGCCCGCCGAGTACGCTACATGGGGCAACATGATAAACGCAGCCGCCAACAACACGGCGCTGGTGTACTATCCGAACCTGTGGATAGCGCCGGGTATCTGCATCGTGCTGGCGGTTCTGGCATTCAACTTTGTGGGAGACGGCCTGCGGGACGCCTTTGACCCCAAAGCAAGGAGGTGACGCGGGATGGCTGATAAGCAGAATACGCATTACATTTCGGCAAAGGAATCCCGTGATATCGCGCGTTCCAACCGCCGGGAGATACGGCGGCTCCAGAAGCTGCGCAAGACGTACCGCCGCGCTGACTGCGTCACGCAGATGAAGGATCCCCGCAACGTGGTGGAATTCGACGACCTGCATACCTACTTCTTTACCGATAACGGTGTCGTCAAGGCGGTCAACGGCGTGTCCTTCGACATTCCGCAGGGCGCGACGGTCGGCGTCGTGGGTGAGTCCGGTTGCGGCAAATCCGTGACCAGCCTGTCCCTCATGCAGCTGGTGCAGGCACCGATGGGACAGGTCGTCAGCGGCAGCATCCGCTTCCGTTCCACCGTCCGGGAGCCGGCAGGCGTTGAGCCTGCCCTGCGTCCCCGGCTGGGTAAGGACGGCAAACCCGTCCTCAACGCGGAGGGACAGCCTGTCATGGAGCCCGAGCTGGACAAGAATGGGCATCCGGTCATGAAGCGGGCGTTCCGGACGCACGAGGAAGTGCTTGACCTTGCCAAGCTGCCCGTGGCGGATATGGCGTCCATCCGCGGACGCGAGATCGCCATGATCTTCCAGGAGCCGATGACCTCGCTCAATCCGGTGTTCACCATTGGTAACCAGCTGGATGAGGTGACTCTGCGCCATGTGGACGGCGCAACGCGCGAGACTGCGCGGAAGAAGAGCCTGGAGATGCTCTCGCTGGTCGGCATAGCCATGCCGGATCACGTTTACGCTTCCTACCCGCACCAGCTCTCGGGCGGTATGCGCCAGCGCGTCATGATTGCCATGGCGCTGTGCTGTAACCCCAAGCTCATCATAGCGGACGAGCCGACCACTGCACTGGATGTCACCATTCAGGCGCAGATTCTCGACCTGCTCCGGGATGTCAAGAACAAGATCAGCGGCAGTATCATGCTCATCACGCATGACCTCGGCGTCATTGCCGAGATGGTGGATTATGTGGTGGTCATGTACGCCGGCCGCGTGGTGGAGAAGGGAACCGTGCAGGAGATTTTCAAGGATCCCCGGCACCCCTACACCATCGGATTGCAGAAGAGCAAGCCCATCGTGGGGCGGGAAGTGGACAGGCTGTACAGCATCCCCGGAAACGTCCCCAACCCCATCAATATGCAGCCGCACTGCTACTTCCGCGACCGCTGCTCCATGCGATGCGACGCCTGCCGCGGTGAGTATCCGCCCATGGTGCAGGTATCGCCCACGCATTTCGTGGCGTGCTACCGCTGTACTGAGACCGTAAAGGAGGAGAACAGGTAAGCTATGGCAGACACTAAAAATCTCTCCCCGAACGGGAACGCGGAGCATCTGCTGGTGGTCAACCACCTCAAGAAGTACTTTCCCATCAAAAAAGCCCTGCATGAGAAGGATTCCGTCTACCTCAAGGCGGTGGACGACGTATCCCTGACGCTGGATGCCGGCAAGACGGTCGGCATCGTGGGTGAGTCCGGATGCGGTAAGAGCACGCTGGGACGCACCATCCTGCGCCTGTATGAGCCGACCGCCGGGGAGATCATCTTCGACGGAGATCATATTGAGAATCTGAAGGGCGAAGCCCTGCGCCGCAAGCGCCCGGAGTTCCAGATGATTTTCCAGGATCCTTACTCCTCGCTGTCCCCCCGTATGACGGTGGGCGAGATCGTGAGTGAGGCAGTGCGCCAGCACAAGATCGTGCCCAAGACAGAGCTGAGAAGCTATGTCCTGGACATGATGGAAAAATGCGGACTGCAGGCGCATCACTACGACCGCTACCCGCATGAATTTTCCGGCGGTCAGCGCCAGCGTATCTGCATCGTCAAGGCGCTGGCACTCAAGCCGAAGCTGGTCATCTGCGACGAGCCGGTGTCGGCACTGGATGTGTCGATTCAGGCGCAGGTCATCAACCTGCTCAAGGATCTGCAGGAGAAGCACGGGCAGGCGTACATTTTCATCTCGCACGATCTGTCGGTTGTGGAGCACATCTCGGATGAGGTGGGCGTCATGTACTTGGGTAGCATGGTGGAATACGGCTCCAAGGCGGATCTGTTCGCCCAGCCGCTGCACCCCTATACGCGTGCCCTGTTCTCTGCAGTTCCCATTCCGGATCCGGATGTCAAGCTCAACCGCATCCATCTGGGCGGCGATATTCCGTCGCCCGCCAATCCGCCTGCCGGATGCAAGTTTCATACCCGTTGCCCCGAATGCCGCGACATCTGCAAGCAGGTTTCGCCCATCATGCGGGACATGGGCGGCGGACACTGCGTGGCGTGCCATCTGTACGATGGCGTGACGCACCTGGACCCGCCTGCTCCCGGAACCGTGTTCGCAGGGGGCGGAAACCAGTCGGCGGACAGCCGGCAGGCGTCGGAAACGCAGGATCCCCTGCCCGGGAAGCCGGACGGAGCGGATAGCGCCCGGTAACGGTAACCGCGCCTCGTACAAACAGAATACCGAAAAGGGCTGTTGCTTTTACGCAACAGCCCTTTTCGGCGCAGAGCGGGTTCGGACATCAAAGTGTGGCGAATATCCGCGCGCCCCGACCCTTCAGCCAGCGGAGCAGCAGCAGGGACAGCAATGCCGTCAGGAGATTGAGCGCCAGCAGGGCGACCCATGCAGGTACCGGAACGGTCAGGAAGTAGCCGCCGACACCGAGCAGGGCGGCATAGCCCCAGCCGCCGAGCAGGGAAAACAGTACGCCCAGACTCTGCTTGATGGGTGTCATCTCGCTGACCCACGTCAGGTTGGGGTGCAGAAGGTTGACGAACAGCCCGAAGCAGGCTTGCAGCAGGGTAAAGAGAAGCGGGAGAATGACTGTCATTACGGCAGTAGGGAAGGGGAGCCGCAGTGCTGCCGCCACGGCGACGCCGCACAGCAGCGCCGGGATTTCGCCGACCCACAGATGTACCGCCAGCTTGGCACGAAGCACCTGCCACGGCGTGACCGGCAGGCTCTGCGACAGCCAGATCGTCCTGCCCTCCAGCGAAACCGAGGGCGCGGTGATTGCTACCGTGGACAGCACCATGCATACGGCAGCGGCGGCGATGGGGGCAAAGCGGGGGATGCCGATCCCCACCGCCTCGGACAGCACCGACAGATTTTCGTAAGCCCAGCTGTTGCGGATCAGCAGGAACCCGGCGAACGCAACGCCGATTACCGAGCCGAGACCGCAGTTGAGCATATAGGTCGGACTGCCGAGAAAGCGGGCAAATTCCCGCCGCCGGAGTGCCCCGGCGGGTGAGGCGACGCGCGCCTTTTTCTCCCGGTAGGCGGTGCGGGCGACGGTTCCGGTGGAGGTCGCCAGCCGGATGAAGCCGCGCGCGATGATGTACAGCGTCAGGAACAGCACGAGCGCCGTCCCGGCAATCCATACAAGCAGAGCAACCGGATCCCCGACGCCCATCCTGCCCAGCAGGTAGAGCGGATAGGCGGCGCCGCGTATTTTGGCACCGTAGGAGTCGGCGTTGGCTATGAGATCCTGCATCAGGCTCTGCGCCTTGGCGTAGAAGAAGTAGTACGCGCCGATGAAAATCAGCGAGATCAGCACCGTGATAAGGCTTTTGTTGCGGAGCTTCCGGCTGATCTGTGCGACCACCCAGCCCAGCGCGCAGGACAGGAACAGCACGATGCCGGACACAGTCAGGATCAGCAGGATGCCGCCCAGCACGGATTGCAGGGAAAAGGATGCCATGCACCAGTAGACGATAACGGCAGGCAGCAGAAGCACACCGGAGTACATCAGCCCGAGCAGGTACACGCCCAGAAGCCGCGCGGCGAGGATGTACCGGACGGGGATCGGCATGGACAGGAGCAGATCATTATCCTTGGCAAGGTACAGTCCCGCAAAGGTATTGAACACACTGCCGAAGGCGCCGAGCAGAATGGCAAGCAGAGCCATGACCGTGAAATACATCCACGCAAGCCCCGCCTCCGTCAGGGGGGCGCACAGGAAGACGGATAGGAGCGTAAACATGGTGCCCAGAACGCCGATCATCAGAACCCCGAACATCACGAACAGAAAAATCGTGGACGCCTTGGAGCGCGGCTTGCTTTTCCGCGTATCGTAGAAGTAGGTGCGGAAGATCTCCGTCATCTGCTTCCGGAGCAGTGTTTTCAGCATGACGACGCGTCCTCCAGTTCGAGGAATACGCTCTCCAGCGATTCGTCTCCCCGCACCTCGTCCATATTGCCGGCGCGTATCAGCCGCCCGTTCTTGATGATGGCGACCTTGTCGCACAGCTTTTCCGCTACCTCCAGCACGTGGGTGGAGAAGAAGATGGCGCCGCCCGCGTTGCAGACCTCGCGCATCATGCCCTTGAGCAGGTGGGACGCCTTGGGGTCAAGCCCGACGAACGGTTCGTCCATGAGGATGAGCCGCGGCTCGTGCAGCCATGCGGCGATGATCGCCAGCTTCTGCTTCATGCCGTGCGAGTATGCGGCAATGGGCTGTGCCAGATCCTTGGTCAGATCAAACGAATCGCCCAGTCGCTGGATGCGTTCCGCCCGGACATCGGCGGGAATGCAGAAAATGTCCGCGATGAAGTTCAGGTACCGGATGCCGGTCATGAAGTCATACAGATCGGGGTTGTCGGGGATGTATGCCAGCTGCCGCTTGCATGTCAGCGGATCCTCCCGGATGGAGGTCCCGCAGACGGTTATCTCGCCTTTGTCAAACGGCAGGATGCCGGTTACTGCCTTCAGGGTGGTGGTCTTGCCGGCTCCGTTGTGCCCGATGAAGCCGCAGATCTCGCCGGGGGCGATGTGCAGCGACAGGTCATCCACTGCCTTTTTGTCTCCGTAGGTTTTGGTCAGATGGGAAATTGTCAGCATATGCGTCACTTCCTTTCGTATTGTGTACTGTGCCCTTGCGGGCGCTTTCGGTTCATGCGACCGGCGGAATCCGTCGGCGGTGACAGCGCCGTCTGCGCTACCGGCGCTGCCGCCGTGCACTGCTCATCAGCACGTAAACGCCGGTCAACAGCAGGATCGCCCCGATCAGCACGGCGTACATGACGCCGACCGACACCGGGTGCCCGAAGAAGGTCAGCGAGCAGTCAATGGATTCCCGGATGCCGTCCACAAACTCCGCCGGCAGTCCCTCGTCCGCCATGCTGTCATATACGCCCGCCAGCGCGTGATTGCGCAGAAGGCAGGTTCCGTAGGTGCCTGGCAGGAACGACAGCACCTTCCGCAGCCCGTCCGGATAATTGGAAATAGGCATATAGGCGCCGCAGATAAAGCCGTATGTCGTCGAGATGATCGTGCCGATTGCCGATGCCTGCCCGTTGGTGGTCAGGTAGGCGTACAGGCAGGAGGACAGCGACACGCCGAACAGCGTCAGCAGGAACACGTCCAGCACAAGGAGGAGGACATCCTGCGCGGTCATGTACCAGCAACCGCCCAGCGCCAGATAGGCGAGCGATGCGCCCAGTGCCACGAAGTTTACGATCAGCGTGACCAGTGACGACGCGCAGAAGTACGCAAGGGAGACGGTGGAGGAGCGGACGGGCGATACGGCGAGATCGCGCCGTGCGCCGCTGACCTTATCCGATACCATCTGCAGGTTGGCGCAGACAGCCACGGTCACACAGCAGACCGCCAGCAGGGAGGAGATGAGCTGCCCCGCGACTGTTGCGTCCAGCAGTGCAGGATTGAATGAAAGTCCCTCCGGCAGAGCCGAGGTGAAGCTGTCCCTGTAGATGCGCCCGAGAAAGGTGGCGTACAGAACCAGCAGGATAAGCGGGGAGATGAGCGAGGAGAAAAACAGTCCCTTGTCCTTGAAAAACAGCTTGCAATCGCGTCGGATGAGTTGTCCAAGCCCGTTCATTCCGCGCCACCTCCGTTCAGTTTTTTGCCTGTCACGGCGAGAAATACGTCGTCCATGCGCCCCTTTGTGATTTCGTAGTCGGTGAACATCTCCGGGTGCGCGAGGATCAGGCGCGTTGCGGCGGCGGTGTCGGGAACCGCTACCCGCACGGCGTCGCGGATGCATTCGCAGGGCAGTCCCAGCGCGGCAACATCCTGCTCGCTTTTCCCGTACAGCGTGATGAAATCACCGGTGTAAGCGTTCTTGAGCGCCAGCGGCGTGCCCTCTGCGACGATGCGCCCCGCATCCAGAATCACCACATAGTCCGCGTCTGCGGCTTCCTCCATGTAGTGGGTGGTCAGGAATACCGTCATGCCGTTCCGGCGGCGAAGCGACTGTACCACCTCCCACAGCGTCCGGCGGGTCTGCGGGTCAAGTCCGGTGGTAGGCTCGTCCAGAATAAGTATATCGGGTGAGTGGAACAGGGCACGCGCCACATCAATGCGCCGGCGCTGCCCGCCGGACAGCTTGCCGACCGGGTGCGCGAGCAGCGGATCCAGATCCAGTAGCGCGGATAGCTCCGCCAACCGCTCCCGGAAGGCGGTGCCTGTGATGCCGTACAGCGCGGCGCGGCAGCGCAGGTTGTCGCGCACGGACAGCGCACTGTCCAGTACGGAGTTCTGGAACACAATTCCCAATCGGCGGGAGATGCTGCCCATGTGCCGGTCGGCATCCTGTCCGCATACCGTGACGGTGCCGCCGTCCTTTGCCAGCAGTCCGCACAGAATGGAAATGGTCGTGGATTTGCCCGCACCGTTGACGCCGAGAAAGGCGAACAGCTCGCCCTGCCGGACGTGGAAGGACAGGTCGCGGACCGCATGGATGTCCCCGAAGGATTTGTCAAGATGCTGTATATCAATAGCGTGCGTCGATGATGTTTGCATAGGGCTCCTTTCCGGATTCCTCAATCCCGGGATCCGCAGTTCATTCCCGGGGAACTGCGGATTCCTTTGCTACATTATACATGCCCCGCGCGACGCTGTCAAGGGGAATAAACAGGATTTACACGGAACAGCATGACTTTTTTTATTCCGCATACAACTGTCGGGGCAGTCCGGTGAAACAGACTTATGTCCTCCCTACTCCCGCCGGGAAAAGCGTTCTGCGGGTGCGGGGCGGGGTGGGGGAGGGCAGAAAGAGGATAAAGGCAAGGAAATCCGGAAGAAATTACGCGGGAATCCCTTGACATACAGGTCGGGGATGGATTATAATAGAGGCAATGACTCCGCACGAGCCGGAGAATTCTGAAAAAAGAATATGGAGATGCAACATATATGTATCGGATCGGAATTGACCTGGGCGGAACCAACATTGCCGCCGGTATTGTGAATGAAGCGTATGAGATTATCTGTCAGGAAAGCGTCCCGACAGGTGCAGACCGCTCCTCGGAGGCTATCGCCGATGATATGGCGGCGCTGTGCCGCTCGGTGTGCGTCAAGGCGGGCATCCCGGAGACCGAGATCGCCTCGGTGGGTATTGCTTCGCCCGGTATCGCCAACCATGACGACGGCGTGATCGAGTATTCCTGCAACCTGCCCTTCCGTAAGTTCCCCATCTGCGCATACATCCGGGAGCGCTTTCCTGCCCCCTATGTGTTCGTTGAGAACGATGCAAACGCGGCGGCGTGGGGCGAAGCGGTCGCGGGCGCCGCACGCGGTACGCATAACTCTGTCATGATTACGCTGGGTACCGGTGTCGGCGGAGGAATTATTATTGATGATAAGGTGTATTCCGGCTTCAACTACGCCGGCGCCGAATTGGGGCACATCGTCATCGTGACTGACGGGGAGCCTTGCGGATGCGGGCGGCACGGCTGCTGGGAGGCGTACAGCTCCGCGACGGCGCTGATCCGCATGACTGCGCGGGCGCTGGATGCCGCACGTGCGGACGGGCGGCAGACCCTGATGGAGGATATGGTGGCGAAGGCGGGTAAGGTTTCCGGCAGAACGGCGTTTGACGCCATGCGCGCCGGGGACGCCGTTGCGACCGAGGTGGTCAACACCTACCTGCACTACCTTGCGCAGGGACTTTCCAATATCATCAACATCTTCCAGCCGGAAGTCCTGTCCATCGGCGGCGGCATTTCCAACGAGGGCGACAGCCTGCTGGAAACGCTGGTTCCGCTCATCCGTGTCGAGGTGTACGGGCACGGTGTGGTGCCGGACACAAGGATATGCATTGCCGAACTGAAGAACAACGCGGGCATTATCGGCGGTGCCGTGCTGGGCGTCCGGTAAATACCGACACCGCGCTGTCCCCCAACACGATATTTGTCCGTTCCGGGTGTCGCCTTTGCGCGGCGCCCGGAACACTTTCGTCAGATTGCCCAATTATTCCCACAGCCCCGTATACCGTCTCCGGGGTGTCCCCGGTGCCCCGGCATACTGCCCGGAACACAGGCGCGCAGGGGGTGTAAAAAACAGGTGTTATATAACTATTGAAGATAAACGGTAGCAGCACGCACGGCTATCGTTATTTTTTTATCAGGCGAAATTGTCTTTTTTTTGTCAGTGGCATTCCTTCATAAAAAAGCCCGGAAACAGAGGAAAAAAGTTTGTATGGTTTTCAAACGAAAAAGATGCGTTACCCCCTTGCATTTCTTTCGTCATTTTGTTATAATACATGGTGAATAGATTTGTCTTCTATGAGGGGCGTTCCGCGCATGCTGCACCGTATGTCGCGCGCCGCGCGCACGGTTGCCTCAATACTGTGAAAGAAGGAGAATTTTCCATGAAGATTCTGGTCGTCAATGCCGGAAGCTCGTCGCTGAAATATCAGCTGTTTGATATGGACGAGCGCCGCGTGCTGGCTAAGGGTCTGTGCGAAAAGATCGGTCTGTCCGGCGCTGTTACGCATAAGCGTCCCGGCAAGGCGACCTATTCCGCCGACTACCCCATGCCCACTCATGACGAGGCAATCGCGCTCGTTCTCAGGCTTCTGACAGATCCGGAGTGGGGCGTGATCGACAGCGTGGATGAAATCACCGCGGTCGGTCATCGGTTCGCCCACGGCGGCAAGTTCACATCCTCCCGGATGCTGGGCGAGGAAGAGATGAAGTATCTCGAGTCCATTGTGCCCATCAACCCCCTGCACGGCCCCCCTGCCATCAAGGGCGTCAATGCCTGCCGTAAGCTGATGGGCAACACGCCCATGGTCGGCGTGTTTGACACGTCCTTCTATGCTACACTGGAGCCGAAAGCATACGTGTACGCGCTGCCCTACGAGTGGTTTGAGCAGTACGGCATCCGCCGCTACGGCTTCCACGGCACCTCTCACCGCTATGTTTCTGCCGAGGCGGCACGCTTTGTGGGCAAGCCGCTGGAGCAGCTGAAGATTGTGACCTGCCACATCGGCAGCGGTTCCTCCATTTCCGCGGTCAGGTACGGCGAGGCGGTGGATACCTCCATGGGCTTTACGCCGCAGGAGGGTCTGCCCATGGGTACCCGGTGCGGCTCCATCGACCCCTCCATCGTGACCTACATGATGAAGAAGACCGGCATGACGCCGGACGAGATGGACACCGTCCTGAACAAGAAGTCCGGTCTGCTGGGCGTTTCCGGCGTGTCCAATGACGCGCGGGAGGTCTGGGCGGCTGCTGAGGCAGGCAATGCCCGCGCCGCGCTGGCGATGGACGTCATGTGCCAGGGAGCCAAGAAGCTCATCGGCGCTTATGTGGCGGAGATGAACGGCGTGGATGTGCTGGTCTTTACGGCGGGACTGGGTGAGAACGATGCCCGCGCCCGCGAGAAGATTGCCTCCGACCTGGAGTTTCTCGGCATCAGGCTGGACAAGGAGAAGAACCGGAACATGGAGCGCGGCGTCAACGCCGTCATCTCGACCGACGATTCGCCCGTCAAGGTGCTGGTCATCCCGACCGATGAGGAGTACATGATCGCAGCCGACACCATGAAGCTGGTCGGAGACAGGTAAGCTCCGCCCGCACAGTTCCCAATATGGCTTCCCGGCTTTCCTGCCGGGAGAAGACCGAATAACATACAGAATCTTATAAAACGAAAGGAAACAAACAGTATGGCACAGTCTCCGTTTGAAATCAAGAAGGAAATCTGCGACGTAGGTAAGCGTATCTATGATCACGGCTTCGTCGCCGCCAACGACGGCAACATCTCGGTCAAGGTCGGACCCAACGAGTTCTACTGCACCCCCACCGGTGTCTCCAAGGGCTACATGACTCCCGACATGATCATCCGGATCGACGGGCAGGGCAACAAGATCGACGGTAAGCTCAACCCCTCCTCCGAGATCAAGATGCACATGCGCGTGTATCAGGAGCGTCCGGATGCCGGCGCTGTCGTGCATGCACATCCTCCCGTGGCTACCGCCTTCACGGTCGCGGGCATTGCCATGGATCAGTTCATCCTGCCTGAGGCAATCCTGACCATCGGCTCCGTTCCCACCTGCGATTACGGTACCCCCTCCACCATGGAGATTCCCGACTCGCTCATGCCCTATATCCAGAAGCATGATGCATTCCTGCTGAAGAACCACGGCGCCCTGACCGTCGGCAACACGCTGATGCGCGCCTGCTTCACCATGGAAGAGGTTGAGTTCAACGCGAAGATCAACCTGTATGCCCGTCAGCTGGGCGTCGGCGCCGAGGCTCACATTGAGGAGATCCCCTGCGAGCAGCTGGAGAAGCTCATGGAGCTGCGTAAGAAGATGGGGCTGCCCGGTAAGCATCCCGGCTGCGCGAAGTGCCCGAACCGCGGCACGCCCAACTGCCGCTGCCTGCCCAAGAACAACGAGGCTGCGCACTCCGGCTGCAGCTGCGGCAAGGAGGCTCCCGTCTCCGGCGACAATGACATGATCGCCGAGATCACCCGCAAGGTTCTCGCCGCTCTGGGCAAGTAATGCGGGACGGTATTCCGCAAAATAAACTCTGAGAAAGGAAGAACCGCTATGGCAATCAATCTGACTGAAGCACAGGTCGCCGAGCTGGTCGCCAAGGTCGTCCGGGAGATCCGGAGCGAGGCGCCTGCCGCCGGACACACCTGGGATGCGACCCAGTATGACGGACGTAAGTTTGTCGGCGTGTTCGACACCATGGAGGAAGCCATTGCCGCCGCCGAGGCGGGCTACAAGACCATCCGCGCCACCAGCGTGGCGGATCGGGAAAAGCTGATCTCCTCCATTCGCGCGTACTGCCGCGCCGAGGCTGCCACCATGGCGGCGCTGGGTGTGGCGGAAACCAAGATGGGCAAGGTGGAGCATAAGATCGCCAAGCACATCCTGGTCGCGGACAAGACACCCGGCACCGAGGATATCGTCGCCGAGGCGAAGACCGGCGATCACGGTCTGACGCTGACCGAGCGTGCACCCTTCGGCGTGGTGGGAGCCATTACTCCCTCTACCAACCCTTCCGAGACTGTTATCTGCAACAGCATGGGCATGATCGCCGCCGGTAACGGTGTGGTGTTCAATCCCCATCCCGGCGCGATCGCTACCTCCAACTACGCGGTCGATCTGGTCAACCGTGCCGTACACGCCGCGGGCGGTCCGGAAGTGCTGGTCGCTTCCGTGAAGAAGCCCACGCTTGATACTGCCGATGTTATGTACAAGCACCCTGCCATCCGTCTGCTGGTCTGCACCGGCGGCCCCGGCGTGGTCAAGGCGGTGCTGTCCTCCGGAAAGAAGGCGATCGGCGCCGGTGCGGGCAACCCGCCCGTCATTGTGGACGATACCGCTGATATCGAGAAGGCAGCCAAGGACATCATCGACGGCTGCACGTTCGACAACAACCTTCCCTGCATCGCCGAGAAGGAGGTGTTCGTGTTTGAGAACGTCGCCGACCGCCTGATTCAGGGAATGCTCCGGAACGGTTGCATCCTGCTCACCCGTGAGCAGGCGGATGCGCTGGCGAAGGTCGTCGTGGTCGAGAAGACCGGCAAGGACGGCAAGGTCACGCATATGGTCAACCGCGACTGCGTCGGCCGTGACTGCTCGGTGATCCTGGAGAAGATCGGGCTGCACGTCGGTCCCGAGATCCGGTGCGCCATTGCCGAGGTCCCGTTCGAGCATACCTTCGTTCAGACCGAGCTGATGATGCCGATCCTCGGTATCGTCCGCGTCAAGGACATCGACCAGGCGATTGACTTCGCCGTCAAGGCTGAGCACGGCAACCGCCACACTGCCCATATGCATTCCAAGAATATCGACAATCTGTCCCGCTTCGCTACCGCGATCGAGACGACCATCTTCGTCAAGAATGCGCCCTCCTACGCGGGCATCGGCTTCGGCGGCGAGGGGCATACAACCTTCACCATCGCCGGACCTACCGGAGAGGGCATTACCTCCGCCCGCAGCTATACGCGTCTGCGCCGCTGCGTGATGGCGGATCACTTCCGCATCATTTGACGGAAACACCGACAGCAGGGCGAACGACGGCACCGGATTGTAATTCACAGAAAGGAACTGAAAATCATGGATGTAACGGCTTCTCAGATTGAAGAAATTGTCCGCCAGGTCGTACAGAGCATGGGCAACGGTGCAGGCTCTGCCGCAAACACCGCTGACCTGCCCAAGGTTGCGCATTGCGCTATGCTGGTGGCACCCAAGAAGTTTGAGGTCAAGGAGATCCCCATTCCCGAGCTGACCGATGACGATATCCTTGTCCGTGTGGAGGGCGCAGGCGTCTGCGGCACCGACGTGCACGAGTGGCGTCAGGATCCGTTCGGACTTATTCCCGTCGTGCTGGGTCACGAGGGAACCGGCGAGGTGGTGTACCTCGGTAAGAATATCAAGTGCGACACCGCCGGAAAGCCGCTGAAGGTCGGGGACAAGCTGGTCACTTCCGTCATCTCCTGCGGCGATTGCTACGTCTGCCGGATGGTGCCGGGTCGTACCAACCTGTGCGACAATCAGGGCGTGTTCGGTCTGATCGGCGACAAGCGGGGCACCGCTGAGGGCAACCGCGTCAACGGTTGGTTCGCGGACTATATGCTGATCCGCGGCGCCGGCGCCACCTACTTCCAGGTCAATGACCTGAACCTCAACCAGCGGATGCTGCTGGAGCTTGCCACCGTGTGCGTCCACGCGCTGGAGCGCGGACAGTCCACCGGGCTGATTAACTTCGGCTCCAAGGTTCTGCTGCAGGGCTGCGGACCTGTCGGTCTGGTCATGCTGTGCGTTCTGCGCGCCGCCGGCATCAACTACATCATTGCCGTGGACGGCAATGAGGATCGCCTGAAGATTGCCGAAAAGCTGGGGGCCAAGATGACGATCTGCTTCAAGCGTCCCGATGAGGACACGCTGGAGAAGCGCGTCGCCAAGGTCAAGGCTGTTGCCAACGGCGTGGGTGTTGATTTCGCCTACCAGTGCACCGGCGCGCCTGCCGCTGCCGCAGACATTTACAGCTACATCCGCCGGGGCGGCGGTATGTGCGAGATGGGCTTCTTCGTCAACAACGGCGAGTATCAGGTCAACCCGCACCTGGCTATGTGCAATAAGGAAATCAATATCGTCGGCTCCTGGGATTACAGCGCCGAGGATTATCCGAAGACCATGGCGTTCCTGAAGCAGTGCAAGGAGATGAACATCCCGATCGAGGATCTTATCACGCATTCCTTCCCGCTGGATCAGATGAACGAGGCTATGGAGACCAATGTGGCGCAGAAGGGTATCAAGATCTGCTACATTGCCAAGTGATAACGGAGTGTGACCGATATGGCTGCACTCGGAATGATCGAAGTATTCGGTTTCGCCACCTCCATTGTGGTGGCGGATGCCGTTGCGAAGGCCGCCGACGTTGAGGTGGTCGCCATTGACCGGAACAAGCCCGCGAATGCGGACAAGTGCGAGGTCCCGCTGGTCATGGTTGTCAAGTTTGAGGGGACTCCTGCTGCGGTGCAGGCGGCACACGATGCCGGCGTTGCCGAGGCAGAGAAGCGTGGGCTGTTCATCACCTCCAAGATCAATTCTGGGCTTTCCCCGGATGTGGAGTGGTTCGCTCACCTGACCGCGACCGGACGCGATAAACTCCGGAACTACACCACCGCCGACGGCAGAAAGCTCTGACGCGGTACCCCCACAAAGTCAAAATTATTTCTTAGAAGGAGAAATTTGTTATGAACGAAGCTCTTGGTATGGTTGAGACCCGCGGTCTCGTGGCTGCTATTGAGGCTGCCGATGCTATGGTGAAGGCTGCCAACGTTATCCTGATCGGCTCCGAGAAGATCGGCTCCGGTTTGGTGAGCGTCATGGTGCGCGGCGATGTCGGCGCTGTGAAGGCTGCTGTTGAGGCGGGCGGTGCTGCCGCTTCCCGTCTGGGCGAGGTCATTGCGACCCACGTCATCCCCAGACCGCACACCGATGTGGAGAAGCTCCTGCCCAAGATCAACTGATCCGGTTCCGGTATCCGGAACGGTCGGCTATCCCGCAGTCCCCGCTGCCTGCATGAGCAGCGGGGAGCCTCCCCGGCGGCGCGCCGCGTGAGGTGATACTCTCTCATCAGAAAAGGAACAGGCTATGGAAAAGGCAATCGCACTGTTGGAGGTTCAGGCAATGGTTACGGCTATCGTCGGGCTTGACGCTATGGTCAAGGCTGCCGATGTGAAGCTGATCCACGTCGAGAAACGCTTGGGCGGTCGGTTGGTTACCGTGGTGGTGGAAGGTTCCGTCTCTGCCGTGCAAGCGGCTGCCGAGGCGGGAAAAGCCGCCGCCGCACAGGTTGGCCCCGTCAAGCTGTGTGAGGTGATTGCCCGCCCTCATCCCCAAATCATGAAGTTCCTGCGCACCGACCCGGTATGACCGGGCGCGCCGGACTTTGATGATAGCCGTATCCGGGCGACCGGTGCGGCATGATACACCCCTTACGTAAATCACATAGGAGGAAAATAAGATGAACGAAGCTCTTGGTATGGTTGAGACCCGCGGTCTCGTGGCTGCCATCGAGGCTGCCGATGCTATGGTGAAGGCTGCGAATGTCGTTCTGATCGGCTCCGAGAAGATCGGTTCCGGTTTGGTGAGCGTCATGGTGCGCGGCGATGTCGGCGCTGTCAAGTCCGCTGTTGAGGCGGGCGGTGCTGCCGCTTCCCGTCTGGGCGAGGTCATTGCGACCCACGTCATCCCCAGACCGCACACCGATGTGGAGAAGCTCCTGCCCAAGATCAACTGATCCGGCAGCTGTATCTGATCCGCGTCCCCCGGCGGTGGCTTCCCCCTTCGTGCGGAAGCCACCCCGCCAAAGGGGGGGATCCGCCGCGTCAGATGGGTGAACCCGAGGTATCCTGCCCCCGGCAGGACAGTTCCGGTTTACACATCTGTTACGGCTAAATTAGTAGAGAGGATTCTGAGTTATGGAACTGAATGCACAGTCAATCGAAGCGATCGTCCGGAAGGTCATCGCCGGCATGGACGCGCCTGCCGGCGAGCAGACCGATGCCGTACCGCTGGGAGTTTCCAACCGCCATATCCACCTGACCCGCGAGGATATGGAGACCCTGTTTGGCAAGGGCTACGAGCTGACCCCCCTGAAGGATCTGTCCCAGCCCGGGCAGTTTGCCTGCAAGGAGACCTGCACACTGATCGGCCCCTCCATGCGCCCCATTGAGAATGTGCGCATTCTGGGCCCCCTGCGCAGCGGCAGTCAGGTCGAGATATCCAAGACCGACTCCTTCGTGCTGAAGGTGAAGCCCCCCGTGCGCGAATCCGGCAACACGGCTGGTTCCGCCCCCATCACCATTGTCGGTCCCAAGGGTGTGCTGACCCTGAAGGAGGGGTGCATCATCGCCAACCGCCACATTCATATGAGTCCCGCCGACGCTGCCCGTTTCGGCGTGAAGGACGGCGACACGGTGGATGTGGATGCCGCAAGCGGAACCCGCCGCACCCGTTGGTTTGATGTGCAGATCCGCGTTTCGGATAAGTTCCGGCTGGAGATGCACGTGGATACCGACGATGCCAACGCAGTCGGACTGGGCAACGGCAGTACCGTGACCATTGTCCGCGAAAGCCGCTGACCGTCCGGCAGAAAGAACGAGGACATATCCGTGCTGAAAGGAAAAGTCGTGGGGAACATTGTCTCCACAAACAAATTTGACAGCCTCCGGGGTTACAAATTCCTGGAGATCCGGCTCATTGAGCAGGACAGGCTGACCGACCGTTACATCGTCGCGGTGGATCGCAGCATCAGCGCCGGCATCGGCGAGGAGGTGCTGGTCGTGACCGGCAGCAGCGCCCGCGTGGCGGCGGGAGAGACAGACGCGCCGGTGGACGCGCTGGTCGTCGGAATCATAGACAAGGGAAACAGCTGACAGCCGCCAGCTGACGGATCCGGATGCTCTGTGCCGGATCTGCCCGGATTCATTATGATCGGCACATCCCGGGCATCGGGACGTGCGGCGTCCCGCCGCGTTGCCGTACTTTCAAGAAGTCCCCATACTCCTATACTATCGAAAGGAACAAGGCTCCGGCACGGCTGACTGCGCCGGAGTGCGGAGAATTACAAACGTATGTCTGGATTACAACTGAAGTCAATCATGCAGAAAAACGGCATTGTCGGTGCGGGTGGTGCAGGCTTCCCCTCCTACGGAAAGCTGACGGACGGCGCCTCGCTGCTGGTCATCAATGCCATTGAGTGTGAGCCGCTGATGTACACCGACTACACCCTCGTCAAGGAAAAGCTCGCCGATATTGTCGCGGGAGCGCAGGCAATCATGGAGTTCGGGCATATTCCGAACGCCATCCTCGCTATCAAGGCGTACCGCGCCAAGACGCTGGGACTGACCGACGGTCAGTCGCTCGCCGAGGGCGTCCGGGTCAAGACAGTGCCGAACGTCTACCCCATGGGCGATGAGATTAACCTCATCTATCAGACCACCGGCAGGCTCATCAAGCCGGGTAACCTGCCCATCTCGCAGGGCGTCATTGTGTACAACGCGGAGACCGTGTTCAACACCCGCGCCGCTATCCGCGATGACAAGCCCGTTATTGAGAAGTGGCTGACCGTCGGCGGCGATATTCCGCAGGCGTACGTCGTGCGCGTTCCGGTCGGTATGCGCATCAGCGACGTGCTGAAGGCGGTTAAGGTCACGGTGCCGGAGCATTACGTGATGTTCGACGGCGGTCCTTCCATGGGTACCATCAAGAACCCCGCGTCGGATGTCGTGGTCAAGACCACCAAGGCACTGCTTATCGTGCCGGACAGCATTCCTGCCGTTGTCAACAAGCAGCGCACGGTCGAGGAGAACCTGCGGCTTGCCGCATCGGTATGCTGCCAGTGCACCCGCTGCACCGAGATGTGCCCCCGTCACCTTCTGGGCTATCCCCTTGAGCCGCACAAGATGGTGCGCGCCACGCTGAGTGCCGCACAGGAGACGCCGGAGCTGATCCGTAATGCCAGCCTGTGCTGCTCCTGCGATATCTGCGGAACCTTCGCCTGCTGCCAGGGTATCTCGCCGATGATGGTCATCAAGGAGTACAAGAAGATTCTCGCCAAGAACCGCATCAAGTATATCGCCGGTCCGGATGAAACGTTCACCCCCAACCCCGACCGCGAGAACCGGATGCTCACCTCCGGCAAATGGAAGGAAATGCTGGGTGTTTCCCGCTTTGATAAGCACCCGACCTACATCCCGGAGAAGCTCAGGGCGGATAAGGTCGAGATCCGTATGTCCCAGCACATCGGTGCGCCGTCGGTTCCCTGCGTGGAGGTCGGCGACACGGTCACCGAGGGGCAGATGATCGCCAACGCAGGCAACGGACTGTCGGTTCCTCAGTACGCCTCCATCGGCGGACGTGTCACCTTTGTGGATCCCACCCGGATCATCATCGAAGCGCAGGATGCGTGAAGCACACCCATCGTACATAGAGAGTAGAGGTCAGGTATTATGTATCAGGCTATTGGAATCGTTGAACTGAAGAGCATTGCAAAGGGTATCGAGGCAACGGATGCCGCCCTCAAGAGCGCCGGCGTCAAGCTGGTTTCCGCTCATCCGTCCTGCCCCGGCAAGTATGAGATCATTCTCACCGGCGGCATTGCCGATGTGGAAGCCGCGGTGGATCACGTCAAGGGACGCTTTGACAGCCGGCTGATTGATTCCTGCGTGATCGGACGCATTGATCCGCAGGTCGTCACCGGTATGTTCGGAACGCAGGAGGGCGCCAAGACCGGCAGTGTCGGTATCATTGAGACCTTCTCTGCCGCATCGCTGATCCGTGCGGCGGATATCGCCGTCAAGACCGCCAAGGTTGCCATCTATGAACTGCGGCTGTCCCGCGGCATGGGCGGTAAGGGACTGGTCATCATTACGGGCGATGTCGGCGATGTGACCGCTTCGGTCGAGGCGGGCGCCGCCTATGCGAAGGAGCAGGGACTGTTCTGTAACTCCGCCGTTATCCCTGCACCGCACAAGGAGCTGTGGGAGCAGCTGTCGTAAGTATCGGGCGGGCGCGATCCCCGCGCCCGCTTTGACGACTGCGCACACTTAATTTTGGAAAGATGAGGTAACGATCATGTCTGAACTACGCTTCTGTATTCAGAAAAGCCCCCGCATCCCGCAGCTGATCGCTGACCTGTATGAGAATATGCCGGTCATAGAGGCGGACCGTGCGGAGCTTATCACCGAGAGCTATCAGCAGACCGAGAGTCTGCCTGTCATCAAGCGCCGCTCTGCCGCTTTCCGGCACATTTTGGAGAACATCCCCATCGTTATCCGGCGGGGAGAGCTGATCGTCGGCTCCAACTCTGTGGCGCCGCGCGGCTGTCAGACCTATCCGGAGTATTCCTATGAGTGGCTGGAGAAGGAGTACGATACGGTCGCCACGCGCGAGGCAGACCCCTTCTATATCGCGCCCGACACCGTGCGCCGCCTGCAGGCGGTGTACCCCTACTGGAAGGGCAGAACCACCAGTGACCTTGCCGCCGCCAATATGGATCCGGCGGTGCTGGATGTGTTCCTGAACCACGGCGTTTTCACGGTCGGCAACTACTTCTATAACGGTGTGGGTCACGTCAACGTCAATTACAGGCGCGTTATTGAGGAGGGACTGGATTCTATCATCGGGCAGTGCCGGGAGGGACTTGCCGGGTTGGATCGCGGGCAGGGCGATTACATCTCCCGCCGCAACTTCCTTGAAGCTGTCATTGAAAGCTGTGAGGCGGTGGAGACGTATGCCCGCCGCTATTCCGACCTCGCCCTGCGCGAGGCGGCAGAGTGTACCGACTCGGTGCGCAAGGCAGAGCTGCTCAAGATTGCGGATGCCTGCGACCACGTCCCTGCCCATCCGGCGCGTGATTTCCACGAGGCGTGCCAGGCGTTCTGGTTTGTCCAGCAGCTGTTGCAGCTGGAGTCCAGTGGGCACTCCATTTCGCCCGGACGCTTCGATCAGTATATGTACCCCCTGTTCCGGCAGGGAATGGATGACGGCTCCCTGACGCTGGAAAAGGCGCAGGAACTGCTGGATTGCATTTGGGTCAAGCTGAATGACCTGAATAAGGTGCGCGATGCCGCCTCCGCCGAGGGTTTTGCAGGCTACGGTCTGTTCCAGAACCTGATTGTCGGCGGACAGGACGAGCAGGGCATGGATGTCACCAACGAGCTGTCCTATATGTGCCTGGAGGCTCAGCTGCACGTGCGGCTGCCCCAGCCGTCGCTGTCTATCCGTGTATGGAATCTGACGCCGCACGCCCTGCTGATCAAGGCGGCATCGGTCACCCGCGAGGGGCTGGGTGTTCCCGCTTTCTACAACGACGAGGTTATCATTCCGTCCATGATGTCCCGCGGCTACACGCTGGAGGACGCACGGAATTATTGCATCATCGGTTGCGTGGAGCCGCAGGCGTGTGCAAAGACAGACGGCTGGCATGATGCCGCCTTCTTCAACATGCTGCGCCCCCTGGAGCTGGTCTTCTCCAACGGCGTGGATAAGGGCGAGCAGATCGGTCCCCGCACCGGCGACGTCCTGAAAATGACTTCCTTTGAGGAATTCTATAAGGCATACACCACGCAGGAGTCTGCGCTCATCGAGATGATGGTGCAGGCGGACAACGCGGTGGATGTGGCGCACGCGGTGCGTTGCCCGCTGCCCTTTGAGTCCTGCCTGATCGACGACTGTATCAGTCGCGGTAAGAGCGTGCAGGAGGGCGGCGCGCACTACAACTTCACCGGACCGCAGGGCTTCGGTATCGCCAATGTGGCGGACTCGCTGGCTGTCGTGCGGGAGCTGGTCTTTGAGAAGAAGCTGGTCTCCATGGCAGAGCTGAAGCAGGCGCTGGCGGATAACTTCGGCAAGGGATATACCCCCAAGAAGGCAGGCGAGCTGACGGCAGCCGCCGCCACGCAGATGGACAAGCAGGGCGTGGATGTCAACGAGGACATTATCCGGCGCCTGTACAACGGGTTCCGAACCAACAGTGCGGTGTCCGCCGAAAAGAAGGCACGCTACGAGGAGATTCTCAAGCTGATCGAGGGTGTGCCGAAGTACGGCAATGACCTGCCGGAGGTGGATATGTTCGCCCGGGAGATCGGACAGACCTATACCAAGCCGTTGCTGGCGCACACCAATCCGCGCGGCGGTATGTTCCATGCCGGGCTGTACCCGGTGTCTGCCAACGTGCCGCTGGGCTATGACACCGGCGCCTCGCCGGACGGCAGACTGGCAAATACGCCGATCGCCGACGGAGTCGGTCCCATGGCGGGACGCGACACGCACGGTCCCACAGCGACCGCCAACTCGGTGTCGCGCCTTGATTTGGGCGATGCCTCCAACGGCACCCTGCTGAATCAGAAATTCCATCCCTCCGCGCTTGCCGGCGAGGCGGGACTGGAGAAATTTGTCGCCTACCTGCGCGGCTTCTTTGACCGCAAGGGTATGCACGTGCAGTACAATGTCGTCTCCCGCGAGACTCTGCTGGACGCGCAGGCGCATCCCGAAAACTATAAGACGCTGGTCGTGCGGGTCGCGGGGTATTCCGCCCTGTTCACCACGCTGTCCCGTTCGCTGCAGGACGATATCATCAACCGTACCGAGCAGGCGGGACTGTAACCGCAAAGGGGAAAAGGCTCCGGTCGGGGGTCTGCCGCAGGCAGACTCCCGCAGGGGCTTCCCGCAACTATTCCGGCTTATGAAGGAATTGGATCATGATGGAAAACGTATACGACCAGACCGGTCGGATTTTTGATATACAGCGCTACTCCCTGCATGACGGTCCCGGTATCCGCACCATCGTTTTCTTCAAGGGATGTCATCTGCGCTGTCGCTGGTGCTGCAACCCGGAGTCGCAGGAGTACGGCATCCAGACCATGAACATGAACGGCACGACCAAAACGGTCGGGCGCGATGTGACGGTCCGGGAACTGATGAGCGACCTGGAAAAGGATCGCGTGTACTACGAGCGCTCCGGCGGCGGTATCACGCTGTCCGGCGGCGAATGTATGGCACAGCCGGATTTCGCCGAGGCACTCCTGATTGCGTGCCATCGGTACGGCTTGACGACTGCCATTGAAACGACGGCATTTGCCGATCGAGCCGTGGTGGAGCGCCTGATCCCGCACGTGGACTATGTGCTGATGGATATCAAGCACATGGATCCCGACAAGCACCGGGCGTTTACGGGGCAATCCAACGAGCAGATACTGTCCAACGCCCGCTGGATAGCGGAGCACGCCGCCAGCCTGACTATCCGCGTGCCGACCATTCCCACCTTCAACGCTACGGAGGAGGAGATTACTGCCATCGCCCGCTTTGCGGCATCGCTGCCCGGCGTGCGTGCGCTGCATCTGCTCCCCTACCACCGTCTGGGGCAGGATAAGTACGCCGGCATCGGACGCGAATACACCCTTGCGTCGCTGACGCCGCCGACAAACGAGCAGATGGCAGCGCTCAAAGCCGCCGCCGAGGCAGTTTCGCATCTGCACGTGCAGATCGGCGGCTGAACAGACGGGGAACCGACGAAAAACAGAGCCGCCTGAATATGCGGCTTCCGACGGGAGGAATACTCTATGCAGGATTTTGAACTCAAAGATAAGATGCGGATAGTCCAGGAGCTGGTGCCCGGTCGGCAGATTACGCTCCTGCATATCATCGCCAATCCGGATCCTATCCTGTATCAGAAACTGGGACTTGACCCCCGGCTGGATTACTCGCACTCCGCCATCGGGGTGCTGACCGTCAGCCCTGCCGAGACGGCTGTCATCACGGCGGATATCTCCATGAAGACAGCCAACGTGGAGCTGGGCTTTGTGGACCGTTTTTCCGGTACGCTGATACTCACCGGACGTGTGGCGGAGGTGGAATCTGCCTTTCAGCATATCGCGGATTACTTCCGGGATAAGCTGCACTTCACGGTCTGCGAGCTGACCCGCACCTGACAGGAAGGCTGCCCGGCATGAAGAAGCTGATTCTCATGGGGCGCGTGGCGGCTGGCAAGACTACCCTGACGCAGGCACTCAAGGGCGAGCAGCTGCACTACTGCAAGACCCAGTATATCAATTACTACGACACCATCATTGACACCCCCGGTGAGTATACCGAGGTTCATGCGCTGGGGGCGGCGCTTGCCGTCTACTCCTATGAGGCGGACGTGGTCGGCATCGTCATCAGCGCGAACGAGCCGTTCTGCGTTTTTCCTCCCGGCTGTGCCGCCATGGTCAACCGGGACGTGATCGGCATTGTCACAGGAATCGACAAGCCGGATGCCAACGTGCCGCAGGCAACCCGCTGGCTGGAGCTGTGCGGGTGCCACCGGATATTCTACATCAGCTCCTACACCGGTCAGGGGCTGTCGGACATCATGGATTATCTCCGGGAGCCGGGAGACGCGCCGGCACAGCTGCAGACGGCATCCCCGGAGGACAGTGCATCCCGTAATATACCGAAAGGACAGGAACGCCATGCGTGACACGAGCAAGACCCCCGTACCAACCCCGACTACGGTTATCTGCTTCGCCAACAATAAGGGCGGAAGCGGCAAGTCCACGACCTGTTGCAACATCGGCTACAGTCTGGCGTCTGAGGGAAAGCGAGTTCTGCTGATCGACGGCGATATGCAGATGAATCTCACGCTGTCCTTGTTTGACGACGAGACCTCTCTGGAGTTTGCCCGCGGCGGAAACAACCTGTATACCGCCGTCAGGGAACAGCGCGATCTGACGCCGTACATACGCCAGACCCCCTACGAGGGGCTGGATCTGATCCCGTCCTCCACGCTGATGAGCGGCATTGAATTCGACCTGTTCACCAAATGGCAGAGGGAATTCATCCTCCGGCAGGGGCTGGAGAAGATACGCAACTCGGGTGAGTACGATTACATCCTGATTGATTCTCCCCCTACGTTGGGTTGCTGGGTCATGAATATTCTCTGCGCATCGGACTTTCTCATCGTGCCCGTGGAGGCGTCGCCGTGGGGGCTGTTCGGTCTTGCCAATATGTTTGAGTTCTGTGAGCAGGTCCGGAAAATATCCCCTTCGCTGACCATCCTCGGCGTTGCCGTGACCAAGGTCAACGAACGCAAGAACTACTTCCGGCAGACGGTCGATGTGCTGACCGACATGGAGGAGGAGCGCGGCATCCATCTGTTCCGCAACTACGTCCGGGTGGACAGCAGTGTGGAGCACGCGCAGGATGACAGCAAGCCCGTGATGGCGTACAAGCGCACCAGCCGGGCGGCTCTTGAATATCTGGCGTTAGCCAAGGAGGTAATGGAATATGCCCATCGGTAAAGACAGTATCCGGAAGCGCGTTATCGGTTCGGACTGCGCCGCCTGCGGCGAGTGTACGGACAAGGCGCCGCTGGCAGAGAAGACCACCGTGTCGGAGCGCGCTCCGCTGGCAGGCAAGGCACCCGCCGCCGGGAATGCGCCCGCCGGGCAGGCGCCCGTCCGCCGTTCGCCCGGCAGACCGCGCAAAACGCCGCAGACACAGACCGCCGCGTCCGGCCCGGTTGCACCGGCGCAGTCGGCTCCGGCGCCGGCTCAAAAGTCCGCGTCCGCGCCTGCCGTCACGGAATCCGTGCTGACCAATGTTTCCCCCGAGGTGGTGGAAAAGGTGACCGGACACGCGGAAGGTGCGACCTCTGACCACGTGCAGATCACGGACAGAATGCCGGATTATCTGCTGTGAATCCCCGGTAGGAAAAAGGGTGTTAAAAAACTCGTGCAGAGTTTTTTAACACCCTTTTTTACGCTTCCATGCCGTTACCGTATCGGCAGCCAGCTTGCAAAACTACCGCCGTCCCAACCGGAGCCGGCAGACATATAGTCCACCAATGTGAGCGTTTCGCCGCCCACCTGCAGGTGCGCGGTCAAAAGCCCCGGACGTTCCGGCAGCTCCACGCGCCAGTCCCCGATCCCGGCATCCGGAACCGGCGCAAGCGGATCGGCACAATCGCGGCTGTCGCGCGCCAGCAGAATGGGACCGTAGGTAAAGGCAACGAATCCGTCACCCGCGCGGTCACTGCCGTGCGGGGCGGCGTGCCGGATCGGGGAGTAGTCCAGCGAAATAATGAACTCATCCCCGTCGGACACGGTATCGGCTATGCGCAGGTAGGTGCCCGGCACGCCGGTCAGCATCCGTGTGGGATCGCCGCCCGGCAGGACTGCGAAATGCTCCGCATAGCCGGGTACGCGCAGATCCAGCGCAAGCGGCGTCCCGGCGGGCAGGTCGCCTGCTTCGATTGTCAGCCGGGCGTACCCGACGCGCGGAAACTCGGACTGCATGGACAGCACCACTTGCCCGCCCGGAACCGGAACGCGGGCGCATCCCGTCATGTACAGGTTGACGGCAACGCCTTCCGGCGTGCCGGCAAAGGCAATATCAGGTGCCAACGCCAGCCCGGTCGGACCGTTGGCGGTACAGCAGGACAGGTCAAAGCCTTTGATGTTGAAGGAATAATTGACGCGCGGGTTCCGTGCTCCGTTGAATCGCGGGAAGTATTCAAAGAAGGCGCCGTCCGGGCGGAGCGCACCGAAAATGGCGTTATACAGACTGACCTCCATGGCGTCCGCGTACCGGACTTCCCCCGTCAGCCGCAGGAGCTGGTGGCACAGCCGCATCCAGTACACCGTCACGCAGGTTTCCATCATCAAATCAATGGCAGGGTTGGTCTGCTCCAGACGGGTCCGATTCCACTGTTCCCCGGTTCCGGGACCGAGATTGAAGGGCGCATCCGCCCCGCCGGAGCCGAGCAGTGTGATCTCCTCCTCCCTGACCTTGTCCCAGAACAGCCTGACCGTTTCCAGGTCGCGCGCATCACCCGTTGCCCGGTAATACTCGCACAGACCTTCAAAGCAGGACATCATCTCGTATGCCTTTGCGATACTCTCGCGCGGATTCCCGTTGTCCCCGATCCGGTAGGGCGATTTTCCTGCACGGATTGCTTCAAAAATATTCTCGCGCCCGCAGCAGCCGCTCCGGACGATGTGCGTAGCCAGCTCCAGCGCCGCCGGTTCCCCGGTCGCGTGGTATACCCGCATGACAGGCTCCAGGATGGAGGAGGATTCAATACCGCAGAATGCCCATCCCGTGTCGGTGATGGGTGTCCGGGGCGGGTCACCGACCTGCGTATTGGTGTAGCGCACCAGCCGGACGCAGGCATCCAGCGCCGCCGCGGAGCCGGACAGCTCATAGTAGGAGAGTAACCCCATCAGTGCATACTTGCGCTCCCACAGGTCGGAGCCGTGCGTTCCCTGTGGCTGGAGTGCATCCGGAACGGTGGAGAGACATCCGTCCGGTCGCTGAATGCCCATCATGTCGGCGGCAGAATCGTCCACGATGCGCCGCAGGTCGGCGTCGTCGGTGTAGGCGCACAGCATGCACGCGGCACGCATCAGCTTGCCCCAGAACTCGCCGGTGGCGAACTGGTCGGCGGTGTTGCGGAAATAATCCGCCAACACCCGCATATCAATCCTTTTGAGCGTGCCCTCGCACACAAGACGGATTTTGCTGTCCGCCGGACCGTCCAGCCGGACGCATCCTGCGCCGAGAGAAAACTGTCTGTCTGTGGAATGCCGGATCATGGTTGTTCCTCCTGTACTATTCCTTCTTTGAAATCGGGGGTGTAGAGCGCCTGTGCCGAGGCGCGCCCCTGCCGGTAGCCTGTGATGCTCAGTCTGTCCGCCTCGTCCAGCACCGAGCGGTATTCAAAATCCGTCAGCCTCCGGCGGAGCGCCGGACGGATGCCCTGCCGCTCCAGCTCTGCCCGGGAGGTTTCCGGAAGCGCGAAGCCGGGATCGAGGAAATCCGGGGTGTACTGACTCATAACCGATACGCGGATATCCCGCACGGGGAGCAGTCGGGCGATCCGCCCCAGTACGGCGCAGGAATCCCGCCGGCAGCCCGGCAGAACCAGATGCCGCACCAGGACTCCGCGCCGCAGTAGGGTACCATCCTCTGAGAACTGCACGCCGCCGACCTGTCGGTACATCTCGGCAAGTGCCGCTTCCGCCGTTTCCGGATAGTCCGGAGCGCCGGAAAGAGCACCAGCCAGCGCGGGAGAGGCATACTTGAAGTCGGGCAGGTAGATGTCCACCAACCCGTCCAGCCTGCGCAGCGTCGCAGGGCGCTCGTAGCCGCCGCTGTTCCAGACGACCGGAATGTGCAGGCGCGGCTTGACCTTTTCCAGAACACGCGCGAGAGGCTCGGTGTAGTGCGTCGGCGTGACCAGATTGATGTTGTGGACGCCGCTGTCCGCCAACGCCAGCAGGCGGTGGGCAAGTGCTTCCTCAGTCAGCGGAGTTCCCAGCCGCGTGCGGCTGATGTCCCGGTTCTGGCAGAAGACGCAACGCAGACTGCATCCGGTAAAAAACACGGTTCCGGAGCCGCACGTCCCGCTGATGGGCGGTTCCTCCCAGCGGTGCGGCGCGATGCGGGATACATACAGTTCAGCCGGCATCCCACAGTAGCCGATCGCACCAGCCGCCCGCGGTACGCCGCAGTTGCGCGGGCACTGGTGGCAGCCGCCCGAAGGGCATTGCGCGTTGTCCATGACGGTCTCCTTTCGAACTTTTACGACGCAGAAAGCGGTTTTACAATGCCTTGTGCGTCAAAGTGCCGGCGCGGTTGTTGCATTGCAGGCACCGGAGCACAGAGCCGTCAGAATACAAACCAGCAACAGCGCTGTGCGAAGTCGTTTCATCGGGTGATTCCCTCTTTCTTTTTTTCGTCCTCTTTTTCGTCTTGGGACTTCTGCGCCCTGGCACGTCCGGGGTTCTCCAAATCAATGGCATTCTGCATTTCTGCCGCATTTTCGGCGTCCCGGTTGACTTCGTCCGGCTCCTTGAAGGTCGGCACGACCTGCTTGAGCGCTTCACGGATAAGCGGCGACTCCACTTCGTCGGCGGAAGCCTCTACTGCCTGACGCAGGATATCCAGCTCGCCGTCCACTTCCGCGCGGGTGGGCGGCTGTTCAGTCTCAATGTAGATGAGGTCATTCGCCGTTTTCCGGCAGGTTTCCCGATCGGTCAGCAGTTCCTCGTACAGCTTCTCGCCGGGGCGGAGCCCTGTCTCGATGATCTGCATACTCTTATACGGCACATAACCGGACATATAGACGAGGTTTTCCGCCAGACTGCGGATATGTACCGGAGCGCCCATGTGCAGGACGAACAGCTCACCCGCGTTAGCCATGGCGCCCGCCTGCATGACGAGCTGGCTCGCCTCCGGAATGGTCATGAAATACCGCGTGACGCGGAAATCCGTAACGGTTACGGGACCGCCCGCCGCAATCTGTTGCTGGAACAGCGGCACAACGGAGCCGCTGGAGCCCAGCACGTTCCCGAAGCGCACGGCGGTGAACACGGTTCCGGAGTCCCGCCGGCACTGGATTACGCGCTCGCACATCCGTTTGGACGCACCCATGATGTTGGTGGGATTGACCGCCTTGTCGGTGGAGATCAGCACAAAGCGGCTGACGCCGTACTTCTCTGCAACGTTGGCGGTGTTGTAGGTGCCGATGACGTTGTTCTTGATCGCCTCACAGCCGTTGCACTCCATCAGCGGCACGTGCTTGTGCGCGGCGGCGTGGAACACGACGTCGGGGCGGTAGCGGCGGAAGGTTGCATCCAGCCGCCGGACGTCCCGCACGGAACCGATCTCGTCGATCAGCTCAAACGCGTCCTTATACTTCCTGCGCAGTTCCAGGCACAGCTTGTAGACGCCCTCCTCCTGGATATCCAGCACGATCAGCTTCTTCGGGTGGCACCGGGCAATCTGCCGGCAGATTTCACTGCCGATGGAACCGCCGCCGCCCGTGACCAGCACGGTCTTGTCCCGATAGAAGGCGCGGGTAGCGTCGTCGTTGACCTTCAGCGCATCGCGCCCCAGCAGGGACACATAATCCTCCTCGGTCAGGGACCGGATCAGTCCCGGCTCGCGCGGCTCGGAGCATACCTTGACCTTACAGCCTGTCCGGCTGTACATATCGCACAGCGCAGTCAGTGCCTCCGCCGGGAGCTTGGGGAGTGCGATGAAAATTTCCTGTACCGGCATACTTTGCAGGCGCTCCACGATGCCGTCCTTTTCATCGTAAACCTTGAGTCCGCATAGGGTCGAGCCGATCTTTATCGGGTCAATGTCCACGAAGCAGTAGGGCTTGTAGTGCGACTCCGGATTACAGTTGAGCTGCTCTGCGAGAAGCTGCCCCATCTGCCCTGCGCCCACAATGGCGATATTGATGCGGTTCTCCCGCTCCGCCGTGGGGCGGAACAGGCGCCCGCCGTTCTCGTTCAACCGGGCATGAACCAACTGGTAGGAAAAGCGCATGGAGAGCGTTCCCAGTGCGAACAGAGCCATGACGCAGAAGGTCTGCCAGAAGCCGATATGGATGCCCGTCACCTTCTCATGCAGGTTGCGGTTGATGATGTAGGCGATCATACCGCTGACCGTATCCGAGACGAGCATGGTCATGTACGCCGTGACGTTGGGGTAGCGCCAGATATTCGCATAGGCACGGACCAGCAGGCGTCCCGCCATGATGCATACCGCTATTACGAGCAGGCAACGCCAGTACGTCCGGATGGAGTACATGCCGCCGCCGGCTTCCTTGTCGGCAAAGAACAGCACCAGCAGGAACATCAGGCACAGCCATGCAATGTCGATCAGTGCAAGCAGAAACCGCCGCCCCTTGCCGCTGAGCGGTCCGAAGGGGAACCGCCGGCGCGCGGTCTTTGCCTGCTCGGTTTCGTCACTGTGTTTTACATTGCGCTCTGTCATGAATCAACACCCGTATTTCCCGTCGCACGGGAATTCCTCTCACACGAATAAGTTTCTGCTGTTTCCGACGGTGCTTCCGGTTTTCCGGTAGCCCAGAACGCGCCCGCCAGCAGACAGCGCGGCGCGGCGTACAGGAGAAGCGGGACAAAGACGCCGAGTGCGCAGACAAGGCAGCATCCCAGCATCCGCATACGGAGACGGAATGTGTCGCGGAGTCCGCGCGTGCGTCGCCAGCCGCAGGCAAGGTGCCCAGCCGCCAGTGCGGTGCCGGCGTAGCCTGCACGCAGACCCGAAAGCCACAGGATAAACAGTCCGTACCCGATCGCCGGCAGGATCAGTGCGGCGCGCGGAAAACCGTCAGTCAGCCGCAGTGCAAGCACCGGGGGCAGGACTGCCAGCGCCGACCATGCCGCCGCTTCCAGCCCGACGGTCAGGCAAAGCCCGTATGCGCCGGGGGAGGTGAAGGGGTACAGGCATTCCGAAAGCCGCATCGCCATGCCCGGTGCACCGTCTGCCCGGACGTCCGGTGCCACCGCCAGCAGGATTGCCAGCCGGTACACCGCCGCGCCCAGCGGTAATGCGAACACGACAACAGGCAGGAGGCGGACTGCCCACAGCCACGGGGGCAAGGGGCTTCCGCACTGTTCAAGAGCCGCCTCTGCGCAGGCGAGCATCCACTCCCCCGTGTACAGGAATATCAGGTACAGAATCAGTGCCAGCATCAGGGTGAAGCGCGGCGATGCCCGACCGGAGAGTCGGTCACCCGCCTGACGCCATGTTTTCCGGGGGGCGTTCATACGGCACCCCGGTTTGCGGATCCGCAGAACACGCCGCCGCACATGACCTGCGCGGGGGTTCCGTCGGCGTTCAGAATCAGCAGGTCGGCGCGCTTGCCCGGCTCCAGCGAGCCGATCTCGTGCTCCAGCCCGACCTCTATGGCAGGTGCCATGGTCGCGGCGTACACCGCTGTCCCGAAGCTGACGCCGGCAAAGGCGGCGTAATTCCGCACGCCGTCCAGCAGGGAGAGGGTGCTTCCGGCGATTGCACCGTCGTGCGTGCGTGCCTTGCCGTCCTTCACCGTGACGGGCATCCCGGCGATCCGATACTCGCCGTCCGGGCAACCGGTTGCCTCCATGGAATCGGTTATCAGCACCAGCCGCTCTCGCTTGAGCGTTGCCGCCAGCCTGACCATCTCCGGGGCGATATGGAACCCGTCGCAGATCAGTTCACAGGAGATGTCCGGTGACAGCAGTGCCGCGCAGACCGCACCGCCCGCCCGGTGGTGCAGGGGCGGCAGGGCGTTGTACAGGTGCGTGACAGCGGTTGCGCCGTCGGCGAACGCCCGCATTGCCTGCTCGTAGGTTGCCATTGAATGCCCGAGACCTACGGTCGCGCCGCAGGACAGAGCCCGCCGGAGAAAGCTGCCGTCGGCATCCAGTTCCAGTGCAGCCGTCACGTGCCGCACGCCCGGCATGGCACGGAGGAAGCCCTCCAGCTCATCCGCATCCAGGGGTGCCAGCAGCTCCGGCGCGTGGGCGCCGCGCTTGGCGGGGTTTAGGTACCGCCCCTCCAGATGGACACCCGCAATGTGTGCCCGCCGACCGGCAAGCGAGGGGTCGCTTTCCTGCGCCGCCGCCTCGCCGATGCGCCGGATGGCTTCACGGAGCGCTGTCGGCTCCGCCGATGCCAGCGTCGGAAGAACCGTTGTCACGCCGGAGGCAAGGTAGCTTGCCAGCATCCGCTCCAGCATGGCACCGTCGGCGGAGCCGAAATCCCCGCCTGCCCTGCCATGGGTGTGTATATCCACCAGTCCCGGCAGGACAGTCCGCCCGCCGACGTCCAGTACGGCATCGTCAGGCAGTTTTTCCCTGCGCGCGGAGATGCCGCGCGAGACCTCCGCGATGCGTCCGCCCTCAAGGAGCAGATCACCGCGAAAGAATCCGCGCGCGGCGGCATCATATATAGCAGCGTTTGCAATCAGCAGCATAAATAACGGCACCCTTTCCTGCATTTCTGTCCGTCCCGGACAGCCTGCGGCATTCAGTCCCTTCATTATAGCAGATATTCACCTTTTTTTCAAGAGGAAATCATGTTTTTCGCGGAAACAACACTTGCTTTTTTGCTTCGCGGTAACGGGCGGAACCGGCGCCGCCAGGCAGGCAAAATCCGAAGGCTGCATGACTGTCCGGCAGCGCGCAGAAATTGCGCTGACAAATTCCATAAAAGGTATTTACAAAACCGGCGCCGTATGGTAAAATAGGTACAACGTAAGGGAAGGAGGTGCGGGAACCCATGAGACTGGACAAATTCCTGAGCCTGTGCGGCAAGGCAAGCCGGAGCGAAACGCTTCGTTCCGTCCGTCGCGGAGAGATAACAGTCAACGGGGTGCCTGCCCGACGGGGCGATTGCCCGGTGGAGCCGGACACGGACACGGTTGTGTTCCGGGGCGAAACCGTCGTGTACCGACCGTACACCTACGTCATGCTCCACAAGCCGGACGGAGTGGTCAGTGCTACCGAGGACAGGCTGGCAGGGGAGCCGACGGTGCTGGATCTGCTCCCGCCGGAGCTTACGCGCCTGCGGCCGGGGCTGTTTCCCTGCGGGCGGCTGGACAAACATACAACGGGACTCATGCTGCTGACCAACAACGGCAAGCTGGCGCACCGCCTGCTGTCGCCGGCACGCCATGTGGATAAAACCTATGCCTTTACGGTGAAGTTTCCGCTGTCGGCGGAGGATGTTGCCGCACTGGAGTCCGGCGTGAGCCTCCGGAACGCGGACGGCGGTACGGACTGCGTAACGGCTCCCTGCCGCGTGGAGCTGACGGACTGCACCGGCAGGGGTGCCGCCGGGCGCATCACCCTGCACGAGGGCAAGTACCACCAGATCAAGCGCATGATGGAGGCGCGGCACAATCAGATAACCTCGCTCGCGCGCCTGACCTTCGGTCCGCTGGTGCTGGATTCCGCACTCGCGCCCGGCGCGTGGCGCCTGCTGACCGATGCCGAGACGGTAGCACTGGAGAACTGCGGCGGCGCGGATACAGGAGCACCTGCCGATGCGACCGACGTTTCCACGGCTTCCCGGAATACGGAAAAGGATAAATAAATCATTATTTGAGAAGGAGAAACACTATGGCAGACCGTTTTCTGATCACACACTGGTGCGGAGTTCCGCACAAATATGTCCGCCATGCCGACGGCACGCTGGCAACAGAGCGCTTTGAGGAAATGAAAGCGGCAGGCATCAATCTGATCGGCACCTACGATTACGGCTACGAAACGAACTGCGAGGTGCTGGCGCTCTGTGAGCGGCTGGGACTGCGCGTCACGCTGTCCGACGACCGTATCGGTCGGGCAATCGGTGACGGGAACCACCGTGCCGAGCTGCTGCGTGCGGTCGTGCGGGATTACGCCGGCTATCCGGCTCTGCATGGCTACCACATCACGGATGAGCCGAACAGCGGCGCTTTCCCCGCGCTGGCGGCGGTGCGGCAGATCCTTGCCGATCTGGATCCGGTACACGAAGCGTACATCAACCTGTTCCCCAACTATGCTTCTGCGGAGATGCTGGGCAACCCCACCTACTATGACCACGTGCGGCAGTTTGCCGATACCGTCAGCCCTGCAATCCTCAGCTATGACCACTACCATTTCATCAAGGGCGAGCCGATGGAATCGGTCGATATGGGTAGCCGGCGCGAGAATCAGATATACGAGGCGGCGTTCCGCAAGGTCGAGCGCCCCGGCTTCTTTGACAACATCGAGGATGTCCGCCGCGTCAGTGCCGAGACGGATACGCCCTTCATGGTTATCGTGCTTGTGGTGGAGCATGGTCCCTACCGCAACCTGACCGAGGCGGAGATCCGCTGGGAAGTGTTCCAGTCCCTGGTGTACGGTGCCCGCCGGCTGTCCTACTTCACCTACTGGACGCCCGGCGTGGACACCGAGGAGGGCGACGATATGTGGCACTGGCGGAACGGCATGATTTCCAAGACCGGCGAGCAGACCCCGCACTATCACATGGTGGCACGCATCAACCGTGACCTGTCCGTGCTGGGCGATACGCTGATGGGGCGCGAAAGCCGCGCGGTATTCCATCTGGGGCAGGTGCCGGACGGAAAGGTAACCTACTGGAGCGGTGCCTTCCGTGATGTGATGTCCATGCAGGCAGAGGCGGTAACGGCAGGCTTCTTTGACGGCGGGTATGTCCTGCTGGCAAACAAGGACTATGAGAATCCTTCCCCGGTGACATTTACCGTCACGCCCGGCAGGCGCGTCATGCACATGGACAAGGCGACCGGACTGTGGGTCGTTACGCATGAGCAGGACGGTGCCTATACCCTGACGCTGGCTCCCGGCGACGGCGAGCTGGTTCGCATAGACTGATAAATATGCTCTTTTGATAGGAGGCTTTTTTCCATGAAACGCATTCTTTCTGTTGCCCTGATTCTGCTGCTTTCCGCCTCAACGCTGGCATCCTGTAACCCGGATACCGGCTCGGAATCCGGCACGACTGCCGTAACCGATGCGACCGGCGGATCCGTGACGGAGACCGCGACCGAAACGCAGACCGAAATGCCCACCGAGACCGTCACGGAGCCCGGGACGGACGCGCCCACGGAGCCTCCGACCGAGGCTTCCGCCGAGCCGTCCGATACCGAGGCGCCCGACCCGCTCGAGACGCCCGTGCGCGTCGGAACCGGCTATGACGGCAAGACAGCCTGCTATGACGGCAGACTGCGCCATATGTATGAGTCCTTCTCGACCGGCTACGGCGGAACCTTTGATTCGGTGCAGGAAGCGATGGACAGCCTTGCCGGAATGGGCGGCACTATCAGTGCGGCTTACAACGGTGACCTCGGGCTTTGCCTGTCTGTCAAGGTTCCGGATGACGGCAAGAAGTACGTCCTGTACTACAACTTCAACAACTGCGATTTCGTGTTCAACTTCGGCTGTACGTTTGACGACGGGAACGGCGGCTATGCGTACTACTCCTCACTCAATATTCTGGACGATATGCCCGAGGATCTGGACGGCTGTCATGTGTACGTCTGGAGCGAGGAGGAAGGTCTGGAGCCCGGTTACTACCTCATGACCTGGGTCGGAAACGGGAAGGGAACCGTCGGTCGCAACTACCGCTACGATAAGGAGGGCGATCTTGCCGAGACGTGGGAGGGTCTGCCCAAAGGCGAGTCATACTTTGACTGATGCTTCCGAAGGACCGGGCGCGCCCCGGTCCTTTCCGACTGCCGCCCGGCTTTCCGGCAATGCCGCACACTGTGCGGCATTGCCTTTCATAACCACGAGAACTGAAACGGAGAGATAGTAAATGGATATCATACAGACACTGGCACAGCAACTGAACCTGACTGCGGAGCAGGTCGGAAAAACGGTACAGCTGATCGACGAAGGGAACACCATTCCCTTCATTGCCCGGTACCGCAAGGAGGTCACGGGCAGTTTGGACGACAGCGTCCTGCGCACGTTGGACGAAAAGCTGACAGCACTGCGCAACCTTGCCCAGCGGAAGCAGGAGGTGCAGGATCTGATCGGTGCGCAGGGCAAGCTGACCGAGGAGGTTCGCGCAGCCATTGAGCGTGCCGCCACCGTCACCGAGGTGGACGACATCTACCGCCCCTTCCGCCCCAAGCGCAAGACCCGCGCCTCGGTCGCGCGGGAGCGGGGACTGGAGGATCTGGCGATCCTGCTGTTCGCGCAGGAAAAGAGCTATACGCCGTCCATCGAGGAGCAGGCGGCACGTTTCGTGGATCCCGAACGCGAGGTGCCGGATGTTGCCGCCGCCCTGCAGGGAGCCATGGACATCGTGGCGGAGGAGGTGTCTGACAATGCCGACTATCGGCGTGAATTGCGCCGCCTGACCTTTGACGCCGGCTCGCTGACCAGCAAAGCCGCCAAGGAGGAGGATTCGGTGTATGCCATGTACTATGATTTCTCCGAGCCGCTCCGCAAGCTGCCCGGGCACCGCATCCTTGCCATCCACCGCGGCGAGAAGGAGGAGTTCCTCAAGGTGGCGCTGACGGTGCCGGAGGATGTCGTGCTGGGATACCTGTACAACCGGGTGCTGTCCGGCAACCGCTCGCCGGCGGAGCCTTACGTGCGGGAAGCCGTCACCGATGCGTACAACCGGCTGATAGCCCCCTCCATTGAGCGCGAGATCCGGAACGATCTGTTTGACACTGCCTGTGAGGGCGCCATCAAGGTGTTCTCGGACAACCTCGGGCACCTGCTCATGCAGCCGCCGCTCAAAGGGAAGGTTGTACTGGGCTTTGATCCCGGCTACGCGCACGGCTGTAAGCTGGCGGTGGTCGATCCGACCGGCAAGGTGCTGGATACCGCCGTGGTTTATCCGACCATCAAGCCCCGCGCGGAGGAGGCGGCACGCGTGGTCAAGCGGCTGATCCGCAACTACGCCGTGGACGTGGTCGCCATCGGAAACGGCACTGCCTCACGGGAGAGTGAGGCATTCATTGCCGGACTGCTGAAGCAGATTGAGAAGCCCTGCAAGTATATCATCGTCAGCGAGGCGGGCGCGTCGATCTATTCCGCGTCCCAGCTGGCGGCGGAGGAATTCCCGGATTTCGACGTGATGCAGCGCTCCGCCGTGTCCATTGCGCGGCGACTCCAGGATCCGCTGGCGGAGTTGGTCAAGATCGATCCCAAGGGCATCGGCATCGGGCAGTACCAGCATGACATGAAGCAGGCGCGGCTGGATGAGGCGCTGGGCGGTGTGGTCGAGTCCTGCGTCAATGCGGTCGGCGTGGACATCAATACCGCCTCCTACTCCCTGCTTTCCTATATTGCCGGCATCAATCAGACCGCCGCGAAGAATATCGTGAAGTACCGGGAGGAAAACGGAGCCTTTACCACGCGCGGGCAGGTGACGAAGGTGCCGCGCATCGGTGCAAAGGCATTCCAGCAGTGTGCCGGATTTCTCCGCGTTCCCGGCGGGCGCGAGGCACTGGACAACACCGGCGTGCATCCCGAATCTTATGACTGCGCGCGCCGCCTGCTTTCCATGTTCGGGTACAGCGAGGCGGATATCGCGAACGGCGGGCTGACCGGACTGCGGCAGAAGGTCGTAAGGAAAGGGATGCAGTCTGTCTGCGAGGCGCTGGAGGTGGGGGAGCCGACGCTTGCCGACATCATCACGGAGCTGGAGAAACCGGGACGCGATATCCGCGAGGGCTTTGACGCACCCGTACTGCGGGAGGACGTCCTGTCGATGGAGGATCTCAGACCGGACATGATCCTGACGGGGACGGTGCGCAACGTGACGGATTTCGGCGCGTTTGTGGACATCGGCGTCCACCAGGACGGGCTGGTTCACCTCTCCCAGCTTGCCGACCGGTTCATCCGGCACCCCTCCGAGGTCGTCTCACTGGGCGATGTCGTGCGCGTCAAGGTGTTGGCGGTGGACGTGAAGAAGAAGCGCATCTCGCTGACCATGAAATTCAAAGAGTAACAGGATTTTCATCGTTTTCTAAAAAATTGCCGATTCATTCACATGGAGTTCATCAATGTGGTCTATAATAAGAGCGTATTAAAGGAATTTCGCCGCGTGCGGTTCCGATAGCAGGTGTGTATGCCGGTGTGCAGGCATCGTGTACGCAGATCTGCAGGAAAGAGAGAAGGAGGATATACCATGTGCCCGTTCTGGAAGAGGAAAAAGAAGAAGTACACCGCGCTGAAGGTCGTCGCCATTGTTTTCACTGCGCTTGCCGCGCTGGCGGGAGCCTATGTGATCTTTGAGAAGTTTTTCAAGGATAAGCTTCTGAAGAAGCTGGGTAAGGGGTGCTGTGAGGACGAGTGTGCCGGTCTTGCCGATGAGGTCGAGGATGCGGACGACACTGCCGAGTGCCAGGTCGTAGAGCCTGCCGCCGAGGAAGTCCCGGCAGACGAGGCGTAATCGGTCGTGTCCGACAGCCATCTCGGACCGGATTCCGTTTTCGCTGGTGCAATGCCGCCCAATGACGGTGACACAGAAGATGGGTAGGGGGAAACCGGTTGCGGTTTCCCCCTTGCTTGTTTGCAGATATCAGTGGTGGCGGCGGGTATCCGGGGGTGGTGACGCCGCACGGCGTGTCGGCTCCCGGTACAGGTAGCCGTGCCGCAAGCCGGAGTAGCCCGGGTTATCAGAGAGGTGCCTTTGACTTATGGAGAAAGGAAATTGATACCTATGAATATCAGACACTGTATGCGCCGCGGTCTGTCGGCGGGGCTTGCCTGCCTGCTGTTGTTTGCCGCTTCCTGTAGCCCGGATGCCGATATGCCGGGGACCACCACGGGAACAGACAGGGAAACGGGAACTGCCGCCGGAACGGCAGCTTCGGAGACCGTATCGGAGGGGGAAAGCACGGAAATGAGTACGGAAGAAGAAACCATGCCCGCCGCGCCGACGGAGGCGGGGCATTTTGCAGACCCGGCGCATCTGCACGGCTTCGACAGCGAGCGGAACGGCGCCTACCTGAAGACCACGCAGTGTGCCGCGACCTTCAACGGGGACGGATCCCTGACGCTGACCGGTACATGGAGCGAGGGCGAGCATTTCAGCCCGTCGCTCAGGATTTCCTACTATTCGCTTATGAAAAACTGCCTGGATGGGTACAGCTCGGCGGAGGATATCGTGAATGGCGGGGAGGATCGGCGGTCGGTCGTTGTGTTTACGGTCAGCGTGGACGCATCGGTTGCCGGGGATACTGCGCTGAGCTATACGGCGGGAAGAAAGCGCGAGGTAACCGGCAGTGCTATTGCCGCCCGGGAGCCGGTCGGAACCGGTGAGCGGGAGTATATCCTGTTTGATTTTTCTGACAGTGATTTTTCGTCCGCCTACCTGCACACGCTCCAGCTGGACTGGGGCTGGGGAACCGGGGACGCGGACAATATCGGCGCATCCGTGACGCTGTACGCCATTGATTTCTATGCATCTCCGGAGGAGGCAGCTGCCGTCATCGGGCAGGCGCCGCAGCCGGAGGACAACGGCAACTACCCGCTGGGCGTGGCGGCGGATCGGCTGGATACGCTGATGGCTGACATATTCTCCGGGAACACCGTCCGGAACGAGACGGTCATGTTCCTGGATCCGGGCGATGCCCGTTCGCTCCTGTTCCGCATCGACGAGGTGCTCTCCGTGACCTCCTATGACGGCAGTCGGGTCTACGAGGAGGGCATTGACTACGCGGTGGATGACGGAAAGCTGATCGCACTGGAGGGTGGCTCCATCCCCTGCATCACGAGCGGGAAGTATTACGGAGCCGCCTCGGATTCACTGCTGGTCACAAGGCATGACGGGAAAAACGTCCCCACCCACTGGGGCGAGGGCAGAGCCATGACCGATTGGCAGGTCAATGTTACCTATACCCATTCCGATACGTGGGAGGGCTTCCGGCAACCGTGTTCCGCCGGCGTGTACGCGGACTTTTTCCGGAAACTGCAGAATGGGGAGGATGTGACCGTAATCTTTTACGGGGACAGCTGTACCTATGGGGCGGCATCCTCCTTTGCCTACGGCTATTCGCCGTTCCAGTATTCCTACGCACTGCTCGTGACCAATGCGCTGGCGGATCTGTTCGACTATACGGTGCACTATGCGTCCGCTGTCGGTCCGATGCCCGGCAAGGATTACGTGCGCGGGACGCGGGGGACCATTACCTACATCAATCCGTCCGTCGGCGGCTGGAATTCGGCTGACGGCGTCGCGCAGTATGACACCGACCTTGCCCCGCTGATCGCCCGGTACGGCTGTGATCTGTTCGTTCTGGATATAGGCGGAAACGACGGCGATCGGGCGGCACGGGAGGTTCGGTTGAATGACGAGACCATCCTGAACCGGGTGCTGGAGGATGCGCCGGGGACGAGTCTGCTGGTCATGTCCACCATGGTGCCGAACCCGAGTGCGACCAACGGCTGGTTCGGCAAGGAGTACCTGCAGGAGCCGCAGCTTATCCGCATGGCGGAGCGGTATCGCAAGCGCGGCATCCCCTGCGCGACCTGTTGCATGACTTCCATGACGCTCTCGGTGCTGGAGCGGGTGGATTTCCGCGATATCAGCGGCAACAACATTAACCATCCCAACGATTTCCTCGCCCGTATCTATGCGTGTACCCTGTTCCGCACGCTGGTCGGGTATGATAATCTGACGTGAAGAAATCTTGATAGCCGTCGCCGCGTCATACAGTCCGACCGCTCACAAAACCGGGGACGTCTCTGCATAGCGGACGCCCCCGGCCTTTTCGTTTATACGTTGGCTTTCGCCGTGCTGCACGCGTCCAGCGCGGCGGTGAGAATGTCGTGCTCCCGGAAGGGGAGACGGCTTGTCCCGATCAGCTGGTAGTCCTCGTGCCCCTTGCCCGCCAGCAGGATCATGTCGCCGGGACGCGCCAGTGCGACTGCCGCGCGGATAGCGTCCGCCCGGTCGGGAATGCGCAGGCGCGGGCAGGCGCCCGGCGGGAAGGATGCATCAATTTCTCGGATGATGTCCTCCGGCGGCTCACAGCCGGGGTTGTCCGACGTCAGAATGCAGAGGTCTGCACGGTTCGCCGCAGCCAGTGCCAGCTCCGCGCGCCGCCCGGTTGTGCGTTCGCCGACCGAGCCGAACAGGCAGATCAGCCGTGTGGGGCGATAAGCACGCAGTGTGTCCAGAATGGCGGCAAGGCTCAGTCCGTTGTGCGCGTAGTCGATGATATACGTGACGCCCGGCTGTGCGGGATGCGTGACGGTCTCAAACCGTCCCGGTACCGCCGCGTCCGCGAGCGCCTCCGCCGCCTGCGCGACCGGAACGCCGAAGCCCTCCCGGCACAGCGCCAGCGCACCCAGCGCATCGGACACGTTGAATACGCCCGGCAGAGGCAGAAAGCACGGCGAGGAGCCATCGGGCGCGGTCACGGTAAATGCCATCCCCGGCACGCCGTCCCGCTGTACCGGACGGATGTCTGCTGCCAGCCAGTCCGGGGATACGCCGCCGGGAACGGCGGGCTTGTCCGACACCGAAAAGCCCCGCACAGGCGCGGTAACGCCGCGCATCATGAACGCCGCCTCCGCGTCATCCGCGTTGCACAGCGCAAGACCCAGGGGATAGTCGGTGAACAGGCTTTTCTTGCAGGCGCGGTAGTGGGCATAGTCCGGATGCTCCACCCCGCCGATATGGTCGGGCGACAGATTGGTGAACAGGCAGGCGTGAAAGGGGATGCCCCGCACGCGTCCCATCCACAGCCCCTGTGAGGACACCTCCATGACGCAGGTGCGCACGCCCGCGTCCAGCATCCGGCGCAGAATGCGGTGCAGCTCCAGGCTTTCCGGCGTGGAGTTCACGGTCGGGAGATGCAGCCCGGCAAAATCGGCACCGTTGGTGCCGATATACCCGGTCGGGATGCCGCACCGGTTCAGAATATGCGCCGCCAGGCAGGCGGTCGTGGTCTTCCCCTTGGTTCCGGTGATGCCGACTATGCGCATAGACCGTGCCGGATAGCCGTAGAATGCCGCCGCGCCGTCTGCCAGCGCCGCGCGGCTGTCCGGAACCCGGATGACGGCGGCGTCCCGGGGCAGGGCGGGGAGCGGCTGCTCGACAACGAAAGCCCGCGTGCCCTGCCGGTAAGCGGCGGGGGCGAAGTCGTGCCCGTCGCTCCGCGTTCCGCGCAGGCAGAAGAACAGGCTGTCCGCTCCGGCGGCGCGGGAATCACAGCAGACAGAGCGGATGGGGGCATCCAGCAACCGTTCCCGGTCGCTCTCTGCGGCGGGTGCCAGCAGGTGCGGGGACGGCAGAGCGTCTATCAGTTCGCGCAGCGTGCAGGTCATGAGCGCACCGCCTCGGTCTGCGCGGCGCCGTGTGCCGGCTGCTCTGCCATCAGGAGCCCCTCCAACGGATCGTACGACCGGCCGGACAGCAGAACATAATCGGTGCCCAGCTCCCCGCCCCAGCGGGCAAGGAATGCCTCGGCGCTCGCCGAGCAGGGGATCAGTGCCAGCAGTTTGCCACTCTGCTCCGGAGCGGCGGCAAAGTCACGCAGGGCGCGCACGCGCAGCCTGTCATTCAGCGTGCCCAGCGACACGGGGCGGTGGCGCGTATACAGGATCAGACTGAGGGACAGCCGTTGCCCGAACCACCAGCACATCACCTGGTGACGGCGGAACAGTCGGCGCGCCAGCCGCCCGGCGGCGGGGGAATCCGCTGCTGTTCCCAGCAGGACGGGGACGGCGGTATCGTACAGCCAGGGGGACTCCATCGGCGTTATCTCCTTCTCCGCGCCCGAGCAGACGGTCGGGCACTATGCTTTTCGGCTTATTATACCACACAATCCGGCGCCTGTCATCGGTTTGGAAGAAATTTTATGCGTTTTTTACCGATTCCGGCGAAAAACGCTGCGCCGCCTCCGGTCAGCGTTTCCCCAGCACCCGCGCACAGACCGTATCGGTGAAAGCCGTGACGGCGCGGAAGTCCATGGCAGCAGTGTATATTTTCTCAAGGGCGAAGTGCGCCTCGGCGGCGGATGCCAGATGGCGGTCGGCGGCGCGCAGTGCCCCCTCGCGCAGGTGTTCCGCTTCGCGCAGGAGCGGACGGATCTGCCGCAGGCTGTCCGTGTCCAGGCAGGGGCGCAGGGACAGCATCCGGGGGCGCTCCGGGGTGGATGCATCTGTCGCGGCATCGGCGCGGGACGGCTCGCCGGGGGTGTACAGGATGCAAAGACCGCTGTCCCGGAACAGGATGCCGTCTGCGCGGTCGGGGCGCAGGGGATCGCAGAATGCCGACGCCGCGGTGCCGCGCTCTGCCGCCTTGTGCCGGAGCAGGTGCAGGAGACGGTACCCGGCACCGGTGCGGTCGCTGATGCAGAGCAGTTTTGCCGCCAGCCGTTCGGGTGTGTCCAGCCGCGCACGCCCCGTCATGGCAAACGCCCGCCGGAATACCCCGGGCGGAACAGCCCCGGCGACCGCGCGCGTCCAGTCCCCGCCCCGGATTGCCAGCCGCAGGAGCCGCTCCGCCAGCGCGTCCAGCTTTGCCTCCCGCAGGCAGGGAGCTGTCAGACTTTCCGCCACGCGGTCAGCTTCCCCTGCCGCCCGCAGACAGCGGTATGCACGCTGGTACGCGGCGGATTTACGCAGATTCAGCCGCACGATGGCGTCCCGCTGTGCCGTCAGCATCCGGACGTCCCAGAAGGCGCCGAGGTCGAGCAGGTTTTCCCGCGTGCCGGGCAGTGTCGGCTCCCATGCGTGGGGGGCGGTGCCGTCCAGCATCCCGACAGTCCGCCCGTCCGGCGCGGTCAGGAGCAGGCCGTCCAGCGAGGCGGGGTCAGAGGAGCAGAGCAGGAACACGATCTGCCAGCCTGCCTCCCCGGCACACCGCGCTACCCGGCGCATAAGACCGCTTTTCCCGGTTCCGGGGCCTCCCTTGACGATGTACAGTGCGTCCGCCCCGGCGCCCGCGCTGAACAGGGCGGGGAAGTGATTCTCAAACCCGTGCTCCGAATTGGCGGCGGCAAACCAGATCTGCCGCGTCCCGCCTGCGTTTTTCTCCGTGTCCATACCGATTTCCTCCCGTTACGCCGGCTGTGCCGGCAGTTTTACTCACAGAGTATGGAAAACGGGACGCTTCGGTGACAGAAACGGCGAAAAAATCGCGGTTTCCTGCAACCGCCGTGCGGCGGATTCTGTCTATACAGGTGAAGGGCCTTTCTGCGGGAGTGCCGATCGGACCGACTGCGCAGCTGCGGCGCGGAAGCGATCGGCGGTTTCCAAAACAATCGGAGGTAATGCAATATGAAGGACGGTAATCAATCCCGGTACGCCTCGGATGAGGATATTCTGACTCTGTACAACCGTCGTGACGAGCAGGCAATAGCCGCTACGCAGAGTAAGTACGGTTCCTACTGCCGTGCTGTTGCCGACCGCATCCTGCGTGTCCGGGAGGATGCCGAGGAATGCGTCAACGACACCTACCTGCACGCATGGAACGCCATACCGCCCGCCCGACCGGGGAGCCTGCGGGCATTCCTCGGCGCAATCGTGCGCAATCTGGCAATCAACCGGCTGAACTACAACCGGGCGAGGCGCCGCAATGCGGCAATCGTCGCGCTGGACGAGTTTGCCGAATGCCTGCCGGACGGCACCGAGCCGATAACCGACACGGTCGCTCTGCGGGCGGCGTTTGACAGCTTTCTTGCCTCCCTGCCGGAGCGGGAGCGCGTGATATTCGTGCGGCGGTACTGGTATCTCTGCCCGGTGGCTGAGATTGCGCGGGGAATGGATATTCCGGAGGGGACGGTCAAGAGCATCCTGTCCCGCACGCGGGAGCGATTCCGGATACATCTGGAGAAGGAGGGTATTTTTGTATGAAAAAGAAGCAATGGGCGCAGAGCTTTTCCCTGATAGACGAAAAGTATGTTGAGGAGGCGGATCCGATGCGCGACGCGGGACGCGTCTCTGCCGTGCGGCGTCTCCGCCGCCGCATAATCACGCTGGCGTCGTGCGCAGCCGCCGTACTGCTGGGGCTTATCCTGTTTATCCCGTACCGGGCGGAGGTTCCGGACGTGTCCCGGTACGCGGACAGCGAGTACTATGCCGTCATTCAGCGGTTGAATGATGGGCAGGTGATAAAGCCGCGCTACCGCAACAATCTCGACTACCTGCTTTCAAAAACATTATCCAAGACGGATGGTGATATGAACTTCGCAACTGGTGGGACGGGCACCGCAAACGACGGAGGGACGCGTCCGGAAACCGGTGCCTACCGGGAGACGACCGACAATCAGGTGGCGGGCATTGTTGAGGGTGACCTGCTCAAGCGGACCGATACCCGGATATACTACGCGGATGAAGACAGCGCGATGCTGCGTGTATATTCGGTCATGGGGGAGGATTCTGCCCTGCTTGGCAGCTTTGACCTGACACAGGTCACTGTCTACCCGTGCGACATGGAGATGTACCTGTCCGCCGACGGCAGATCCGTGACGCTCCTGTGCAACGGCGGGAATAACCAATCCATGATACTGCTTCTGGATGTGACGGATCCCGCCGCCATCCGGGTCACGAAGCAGGTATCGCTGAGCGGAACACTGGTGACGTCCCGGCTGACCGGGAACGGGCGGACGCTGCTGGTGGTGACTTCCTCGCGTGCCGGCAGGAGGCAGGATTACAGCGACCCGCTGAGCTTTGTTCCCGGCTTAAACCGGGGTGACGGGCAGGGTATGCGTCCGCTGACGGCGGACTGCATCACGGTTCCGGCGGAGATGAGCGGCACCCGGTACAGCACGCTGACTGCCCTGCATGCGGAGACGTTGGATGTGCTGGATACCCGGTCGGTGCTGGCAGGAAAATTGGATGCCGTGTACGTGAACGCCGGGACAGTGTACCTTGCGTGGCGGTATACGGCTACGGAGACCGTCGGGGCGGATATCGTCACGCGGTTGCGCACCGGCATTCTGGGCATCGCCTATGACGACGAGGGACTGACCGTCCGCGGCTCGGTCGCACTGGACGGCTGCCTGCGAAACCAATACTGCATGGATGAGCGGGACGGCATCCTGCGTGTCGTGACGGGAACCGAGAAAGGGCGGTATCCCGCCGCCGCACTGGTCGGGCAGAACAACGCCGGCTTTGTGATCAGTCTGAATGCCAACCTGTACTGCGTGTCGCTGGCGGCGGACGGCTGGCAGGTGGTCGGGCAGGACATCGGCTTTGCCCCGGATGGCGAGACGCTGCAGTCGGTTCGCTTTAACGGGCAGTATGCCTACGTCTGCACGGCTGTGACAGTGACATTGAACGACCCCGTGTACTTCTTCGACCTGTCCGACCCCGCGCGCATTGTCCGGAAGGACACCGGCACCATCCCGGGCTTCTCGCATTCGCTGGTACAGCTGCCGGACGGAAATCTGCTGGGTCTTGGCGTGGGCGAAACGGGAAGTACCTTCAAGGCGGAGGTGTACGCAGAGAGCGCGGCCGGTGTCACGTCCGTATGCACATGGACACGCTCCGGAACGCGATTCAGTCAGAACTACAAGGCATACCTGATCGACCGGGAGGCGGGACTGTTCGGCGTTCCGCTGTACGAGACCTATGTACTGCTGCGTTATGACGGGCATAGCCTGACATCTGTTCTGGAGACGGACATTCCCAGCCCATCCCCGATCAGTCCGGACTTTGTGCGGGCGTTCCTTGCCGACGGCTGGCTGTATATCCTCAGCGGGGACAGCCTGATTGTACGTGCCGTCGTGGCATGAGAACCGGTTCGGATTCCGGGGGAACCTTTCCTACGAGAGGCTCCCCCCGGGTTTCTTCCCGGGAAATTGTGACCGTTCTGAAAACTCTTGCAGTCTGTTCCGGCGATTTGTGAAAAAAACTCTTGACAAGTGCCCGCCTTTATGCTATAATAGGCGGCGGTTCGTGAGAGCGGTCTGCGAGTGTAGTTCAATGGTAGAATCCCAGCCTTCCAAGCTGGTCGCGTGGGTTCGATTCCCATCACTCGCTCCATATGCGCCTTTAGCTCAGTTGGATAGAGCAACTGCCTTCTAAGCAGTAGGGCGAGGGTTCGAATCCCCCAAGGCGCGCCATCCCGGCACGCCGCAGGTGTTCGGGCAGGAGCTCTCGCGTTCCGCAGATTTTGTTTCCCCTATGGTGGGTATAGCTCAGTTGGTTAGAGCGCCAGGTTGTGGCCCTGGAGGTCAAGGGTTCGAATCCCTCTACTCACCCCATACTGTCAGGCGGTGTTCTGCCGCCGCGAAAAAGTCCCGGAAGCGGGGCTTTTTCGCGTTTCGGGGATTTTCACCGGGTGTCTCCGCCTGACGTCCCTGCCGTTCCGGCATGGGAAACAGAGCAAATAACTCTTGCTTTCCATGCCGGAATGTGCTATAATGAACGGGAGAGATGTCGAAGCCGGGGGATCGCGTCCCGGAAGAAAGGACAGGATACCATGAAGGTGGAACTGCGGAATCTGACAAAGGTGTTTCCCGCCAGGGACAAAAGATCCGGCGAACCGGTCGTGGCGGTGGATCATTTCAATTTCACAATCCCGGACGGGGAACTGATCGGATTGCTGGGACCTTCCGGATGCGGCAAGAGCACCACGCTATACATGATCTGCGGGTTGCTGGAGCCGTCGGAGGGGCAGATATTCTTCGGGGAGGATGACGTGACGGACCTGCCGCCCGAGGAACGCGGCGTGGGGCTGGTATTCCAGAACTATGCGCTGTACCCGCACCTGACGGTCAGGCAGAATATCCTGTTCCCGCTTCAGAATTTCAAGGGCGCGGATAAGCTCTCCAAGGAGGAGATGAACGCGAGGACGGAGGCGGCGGCACGCCTTGTGCAGATCGAATCCCTGCTGGATCGCAAGCCCGCCGAGCTGTCGGGCGGACAGCAGCAGCGGGTCGCCATTGCGCGGGCGCTGGTCAAACGGCCGCGCGTCCTGCTTTTGGACGAGCCGCTGTCCAATCTGGACGCGCGCCTGCGCCTGCGGACGCGCGAGGAGATCAAGCGCATTCAGCGGGAAACCGGCATCACGACCGTGTTCGTCACGCACGACCAGGAGGAGGCAATGTCCATCTCCGACCGCATCGTGGTCATGAAGGCGGGCGTCGTACAGCAGATCGGCAAGCCGCAGGAGGTGTACGATGCGCCGGTTAACCTGTTCGTTGCGCGCTTTCTCGGCACCCCGCCCATCAATGTGTTTGAGGGACGCGTGGCAGACGGCGCCCTGTACATCGGCAATGACCGGGTGCTGGACGCACCGGGACAGCCGAATCGTGCCGTGTGGGTCGGCGTGCGCCCGGAGGGCTTTTTGCCGGACGCGGAGGGCGGACTGCACTGCGCCCTGACCGGAACCGAGGTCATGGGGCGGGATACCAGCATCATCGCCACGCACCCTGCTGCACAGAGCCAGACCATCCGTGCCATCATTAACGCCGATACCTGCCCGCCCCTGACGGCGGGGGAGGTGCACTTCTCGCTCAAGCCGCACAAGGTTCTGGTATTTGACAGGGAAACGGAGGAGCGGGTATTCTGACCGCCCTGCGGCTCCTACGTCCAAACTGAAGTAAAAAATCAACAGTCACCCCGCGTCTTCCGTCACTTTGACGCTTGCGCGGGGTGGCTGTTTGTAGTATAATAGGAAAGGAGGGGTATGCCCTTCATAGAAAGCGAGATAAAGCAGTATGTTTACGGATTTGACCGGAAAGAGACGGTATAAAATCAACCTGCATTGCCACTCGACCCGCTCGGACGGACGCATTTCCTACGAGGAGGTGCTCGCCGCCTATGCGCGCGCGGGATACGATATGCTTGCCGTGACCGACCACTGGGTGTGGGGCGAGGCGGGCACATTCACCGGAAGCCTGCCCGACGGCACGCCGCAGACCATGCGGATTCTGTCCGGCTGTGAATTCAATGTTGGCGGCGGGGACAGCCTGGAGGGTGTTTTCCATATTCTCGGGTTGGATTGCCTCCAGCGACCGGCGCTGACGATGGCGCTGTACAACGATGCACGCCTGTCGCCGCTGGAAAAAGCGCGTATCGTCATCAAGGAGATACACCGCGCGGGCGGTGTTGCCGTGCTGGCGCATCCCGCGTGGAGCCTGAATACACCGGAGCAATTCTACCAGCTCGGTGCCTATGAGGCGACCGAGATATACAATTCGGTGTCCGCGTGGGGAATGTCCGATCGTCCCTACTCCGGCGTCCTGATTGATGAGGTGGCTGCCCGCGGGCTGTGCCTGCCCCTGCTTGCCACCGATGACACGCACTACTATGACGGGGATCAGTTCCGCGGAATGATTATGGCGGATGCGGATTTCGTGGATTCGGTCGGCTTTTCGCAGACGATCCGCGAGAACCGCTTCTATGCCACCATGGGACCGGAGGTACACCTGGAGCGGGTGGACGAGGATACCGTGCGGTTGCGTTGTACGCCTGCCGCCAAAATCGTTTTCCTGTCCAATCTGGTCTGGACGGACGGGCGCGTCCGGCGCGGCAGCGGGCTGACCGAGGCGTCCTATAACTTCCAGGACGGGGAGACATACGTCCGCGCAGAGGTGACGGACGAAAACGGGCTGACCGCATGGAGCCGCATTGAGGTCAGGTAAACGCGGCTTGCGCCTGTCGGGAGCTGATGAGAGAGGAGGTGTGCCCATGCCGGAGGTTTGCGACGGTATCCGGGCACGCCTCTTTTTGCTTGCCGATCCGGCGTACCGTGCGTTTCAGCAACCGCTGATCCCGACGGTGCCGCCGGAGCGCGTGATCGGTGTCCGGACGCCTGCCCTGCGGGCGCTGGCGCGGGAGCTGGCAGGAACGTCGGCGGCGGAGACATTCCGCGCCGACCTGCCGCACCGGTATTTTGAGGAGAATCAGCTGCACGCCTTCCTGATCGAACGGATCCGCCACTTCGGGGAGACCGTAGCCGCGCTGGAAGCCTTCCTGCCATATGTGGATAACTGGGCGACCTGCGATCAGATGCGACCGCCCGCACTGGGGCAGGACGGGGCGGCGTTGGCAATCCGGTGCCGCGCATGGTTGGCGTCCGGGCGGGTGTATACCGTCCGGTTCGGGCTGGTGACGCTGATGCGGTATTTTCTGGGGGCGGGGAAGAGCGCCTTTCCGCCCGATCCGGAGGTTCCGGCACTGGCAGTCGCGGCGGCGGGAGAGGATTACTATACCCGCATGGCGGCGGCTTGGCTGTTTGCGGAAGGGCTGACGTGGCAGTACGAACTGTTCCTGCCATGGCTGATCGACTGTCGCCTGCCGCCGGAGCTGCACCGCATGACGGTCCGGAAGGCGCTGGACAGCTACCGCGTGCCCGCCGAACGGAAGGCAGTTATCCGCCGGACGTGGACAGCCCGGACGCAGGCAGCGGACAGGACATGACCGGCACGGCACGGCGCGGTGCCGCAGAGGAAAAGATCTCCGGACGGAAACCGGAGGTTTTTTCTTTTGCGGCATCGCTTTTTGCGATAAGGGACATACCGGGCGGCGGATCGGCGCTCACTCCTCCCCGTGCCGCTGCTTCGGGTAGCGGCGCGGCTCCTCGGTTTCGCCGAGCAGGTAATCCACGCTGGTGCCGTAGAAGCGCGCCAGCCGGATCAGAATGGCGGTCGGGATATCGTTTTCCCCTGTCTCGTACTTGGAGTAGCCTGTCTGCGACATGGAAAGCATCTTTGCCACCTGCGTCTGCGTCAGGTCGCGGTCTTCCCGCAGGTCACGGATTCTCGGATACATCGGTCGGCTCCTTCGATTTCTTAAAAGTAATACAAATATCATAATTTAATCTGTTTCAGGGTATTGACATTTAACCTGAAACAGGTTATAATGGAGGGCAGACAGGGGAGAAAAGCGCCAAACTATTTGTTAAAATGCAAAAAATCGTTAAACAAGGAGGACAGTATCATGGATGAGTGCAACCCGAACAGATCGGGGACAAGACGCAGGCGGCTGGGGAAAAAGGTCATATTGGTCGTGATTGCCGCTATACTGACGCATTCGCTCGTTCTTGCGAGCATCGCCGCACCTATGTACCTGCAAGCACCGGCATTTCTGATGGAACGGGGGGATTACGCCAAGGCGTATCAGATTGCTCTGAAGTCGGAAAAGAACAGTATTCTGGCGGAAAGTACGATGGTAGAGGTCATCAGAAAACATAGCGAGGAACTATATCATCCGTCTTCGTTTGAACTACTTGGATGTGTCTACACGGCGTGTCTGGTTGATGGTTTAGAGTATGGCGTGGCGAGGATGGCTTTTATGATTAAGTACAGAGCGTTGAGTTTGGATGGTACGAGGAAAGTAGTGATATGGAAATATGGAGGAGTTGACTGTGGCTATGTTGACGAAACCTACGATGGTTTGGAGGACGACGAGAATGGAAGGATGTATACATATGCTCCTGTCATCGACATACCCGGAATAGAATTGATAAAAATGACTCAGAAGCAGTTGGATAGAATCAATAAACGTGCTGCGGATGAAACGCTTGGCAATATTACACCGGTACCGGCAGGAAAGATTGACTACTCGCTAATTCCGGAGAGGGAAGACTGAACCGCACATATTCACGCGCAGGACAGGGGCGTGCTTCGCATATCGCAAAAGCCCGCTTCATGCTATTGACAATTATTAAGGAGGAAAACATATGAAAACCGCATCCAAAGTGTTTGTGATTCTTAATCTGTGCTGGAAAATACCGCTTTTTGCTCTTTACTTCTTAGCAGCATTGACTTTAATGGCGGGAGATCCGGTTTTTGCCGGGATGACCGGCTTGGTGGGCGTTGGATTGCTGTCAGGTATGATCGCTTTGTTCATAGTTGCCCTGATATTCGTCCCCGGGATTGTTTTCGGCTTCATCGCACTGGTCAGACTAAACCGCGCCGTTTGCCGGGACGATGTCCCTACATGGCTGGGCGTCTGCACGTTGATTTTTACCAGCCTGCTCGGCGGAATATTCATGCTCTGCGTATCGGACAGGGACTTTGAGCCGACTGCAACGGTTTCCCGGACGGTATACTATCAGACCGTGCCGGTCGGACAGCCGATGAACGGCTTTGACCCGAATGCCCGGAATCCGTACCAGCCCGTGAATCAGAACCCGTACCAGAACCCGAATCAGCCGATGTACCAGAACCCGTACCAGAACCCGAATCAACAGATGTATCAGAACCAGACACCGAATCAGACTGTCAATCAGAATCAAAACCAGTACCCGAATCAGCCCGCAGGTCAGAATTGCAGCCCGAGCGCGAACGGAACCGCGCAGGCAAACGCGCCCCGGACTGCGCAGGATGTTGATACTGCCGCAGACGGCAGCGCGAATGCCTGACACGGGATATGCAAAACCAGTCTCAAAAAAACCGATTCATAATTACGGAGGATGTCCCATGAGAATCGTTGTTCTCATCGTTGTTCTTATTTACATTATATCCCCGCTTGATTTCGTTCCGGGACCAATCGATGATGTCGTTGTTGGAGTTCTCGGGGTAGCGTATCAAATATTGCGCAATCGTAAGAATAAGAAACAATAAGGAGGGGAAATTCGGGCGTTACAATCCCCGCCCGAAACCGCGCTGCACCTTCGGATTTCTGGCGGTGGCTGGCACATACAAGCCCTCCCATATAGTTATCCGTCACACAAAGCAAAGCCAACGGTCAAAAAAATTCAGAAATCTTTCAAATTACCCTTGACAAATCAGCCGAAAGGCTGTATAATGAGCGTAATCGTGCAGGATGTCTGCAACAGCAGCTGCACAAAAAGAATTGAGGTATTACATGTACACTGACAAGACTTTGGTCTGCAAGGATTGCGGACGGGAATTCGTTTTTTCTGCGAGCGAGCAGGAGTTTTACGCCGAGAAGGGCTTCGAGAACGAGCCTCAGAGATGCCGGGACTGCCGGGCTGCACGGAAGGCAAACCGCGGTCAGGGCAACGGTCGTCCTATGTTCGACGCTGTGTGTGCTGAGTGCGGCAAGCCCTGCAAGGTTCCCTTCGAGCCTCGCAACGACCAGCCCGTGTTCTGCAGCGAGTGCTTCAAGAACCACAGAGGTTAAGGAAACCGCTGACTGATTCGGCGGCACGTCTCCGGCACGGCTTTCCCCGCCTTCCGGTGGGGAGGATCGACGCCCGGAGGGATTGCCCCTGAAAGTCAACAGAACGCCGCGCACGTATCTTTTTAGGGTACGTGCGCGGCGTTTGTGCGGTTTTCTGCGTCGGAAGGGGCTCTTTTGTCGGTCGGGGAAGCGAACACCCCAAGAAAATTTGAATTTTTGCAAAAACCCCTTGACAAACAGACCCCTTTTCGGGTATAATACAATGGTCATTGCCGATGTGTGTAACTATGCCCGCCGCATGGAGGGATCCCGGAACACAGGACGGTAAATCTTACAAGGAGGTGCAATCATGCTCAGAACTTACCAGCCGAAGAAGCGCCAGAGAAAGAAGGAGCACGGTTTCCGCAAGAGAATGAAGACTGCTGACGGCAGACACGTTCTCAAGAGAAGACGCGCAAAAGGTAGAAAAAGACTGACCTACTAAGGAGCACCGACCGCTTCAGCCACGCGCTGCATGCCGGACGGTACCCCGGGATTGTCTGTGGGCGCAAGGCGTCCGGATGAGCTTCACCGCATAAACCACCGAGATCGGATAGACCAAGAGAGCGCAAGCGCCGTCTGGCTGTCTCGCCTCGGTGTTTTTTGAGGGACGACTGCCCGCGGGTGCAGAGAGACCCGCACCGCTATGAAAGAAATCGCAATTCGGGAAAATCACCTTTACCAGAAGGTCTTTCGCCGGGGCAAGCGCGCCGGGGGAAGACTGGTGTCGGTCTGCGTCCTCCGGGACCTGTCCGCCAACCGCTTGCGCCGGGCTAACCCGCGCAAGCAGGCTGTCAACCGCATCGGGCTGTCGGTTCCCAAGCGGGAAAGCGGCGCCATCGGGCGTAACCGTGTCAAGCGCATCATCCGGGAGGGGCTTCGGCAGGTCACGCGCGAGCGTCCGCTCAGAACCGGCTTTCTCATCGTCATCGCCGCCCGCCCCGGTATCGAGAAGCGGAAAAGCACCGAGATCGCCGCCGAACTGCGATACCTGTTCCGCAAGCTGGATATGTTCCGCCCGGAGCCGGATGCACCTGCGGACGGCACGGACAGCGGCAAGCCATGAAACGCGTCTGCATGGCGCTGATCCGTTTCTATCAGCGCGCGCTGTCTGCACGCAAGCCCTACCCTACCTGCCGCTTTACCCCTACCTGCTCCGCATACGCCTACGAGGCGTTTGAAACGCGGGGCTTCTTCGCCGGATTTGTCCTTACAGTGTGGCGCCTGCTGCGTTGCAGTCCGCTTTCGCCGGGCGGCTATGACCCCGTCCCCCGCACCGGCTTCCGCACCATGCCCCTTCGCTGGAGCAAGTACGACCCCAAGCCCCCGGCGGACGAGCCGCCCTGTGGCGATGCGTATGACGGCGCGAACAGCAATGCGCCGGAGTGCCCCCCGACCCCGCCGGATACCGACAACGACCGGGATGCCGAAGCATGACAGTCCCGGCACTCATACCGGATAAGCAGCGGTCAGAATCAGAGGAACCGCGCCCGATCCGCGCCCTTGCAGCCGTGCGCCGCGCGTTGTATCGGATGAAACAGGAAAGGAATCCACGATAATGATGAAGAGATCAAACAAGCGCACTCTTACCCGCGCCATTCTGTTCCGGACGGGACTTATTCTCCTGGCTTTGGCGATCCTGGGTGGGGTGCTGGTCAGCTGTGCCGGCGGGACTGTTGCGCCGACGCTGACACTCAACAAGGAAGCCATCACGCCGAGCGAGGAAAACGGCAATGCCATGAACAAGGAACAGCTGAGCACGCTGGCGGAGAATATTCTGAAGAATTCCGCCGCCGTGACCATCCGGCAGCAGCTGGTCGCCGCCCTGAACGGGTACGACATGACGGCGGAGGGCTTTGACGATGCCGCTCTGCCGGAGGCACAGCCGGACAAGAGTGTGGAGTTTGCCCTCAACGTGCTTAAGTCCGATCAGTACAAGGTCGAGGTGTACGAGTCTGCCGACAGCATGACGCGGGCAGATCTGGAGATGCTGGTCAACAGCTTCCGCACGACCGTCAGTCTGGATGAGAACGTCAGCTTCCTGACCCGCATCCTGATGTGGATTGCGGTCGCTTTTGAGTGGATGATCAAGGTGCTGGGCTTCGGAAACTTCCTCCTCGGAACCGTGTTCTTTGCCATCGCGGTGGAGATCATCATGCTGCCCATTGCCATCATTCAGCAGAACAACGCCCGCAAGCAGGCGCGGTTCCGTCCCAAGGAGATGGCGATCCGCAAGAAGTACGCCGGGCGCACCGATCAGGCGACCATGCAGGAGATGCAGCGCGAGATCCAGGAGATGTACCAGAAGGAGGGCTACAACCCCATGAGTTCCGGCTGTCTGCCGCTGCTGGTATCTCTGCCTATCGTGTTCGCCCTGTACTACGTGGTCATTGACCCGCTGAAGTATATGATGGGTTGCCCCACGGATCTGGCGAACGCCCTTACCACCTTTGCGACCGCGCCCCGCGCCGCCGGCGGTCTGGGAATGACGCTCCAGTCCAACCGCGGCACCATCGAAATCCTGTCCAAGATCCGGGAGATGGGCGTCTCCACCCTGGAGCCGATGAAGGATTTCCGCTTCTTTACCAACGGTGCGGATTGCTTCAGCAAGATCAGCGAGGTGCTCAACACGCACAGCATCCCGGATTTCAGTATCGGTTCGCTCAACTTCGGACTGACGCCGGACATCGCGCACCCGAGCCTGCTGCTGCTCATTCCCGTGCTGACCTTCGGCGTCTACTTCGGAACCTCCAAGCTGACGCGCAAACTGACCTACCAGCCCACCACTGCCAATGACCCCGGAATGGGCTGCTCCACTACCGTGATGGATATCTCCATGCCCCTGATGTCCGCTGTGTTTACGCTTTGGGTACCCGGCGCGGTCGGTCTGTACTGGGCGATCAAGAGCATCGTGGGACTGGGCAAGCAGTTTATTATGAGCAAGGTTATGCCGATGCCTACCTTCACGGAGGCGGATTACAAGGCGGCAGAACGCGAGCTCGCAGGAAAGAGCAAGAACAAGCCGGTCAAGAAGAGCGGCACCCGCAACCCCAACGTGCGCTCCCTGCATCACATTGATGACGAGGATTATGACACGTCCGCCAAGCCGGCAAAGTCCGGCAAGCCGACGGCAACAGAAACGCCGGACGCCGACAAGCCCGCAGAGGCACCTGCCGAGACCCGGATGGGGGAGGGCGCTGTGCTGAAGGAGGATGTGCCTGCCGAGGAGCGGCGCGCAAACCGGAAAAAGAAGAAGGGCGGAGAGTCTCCCGCCGAAACAGACAAGCAGGATGAGGTAAACGGACATGAAGAAGGAAATTGAAGTCAGCGCAAGGACTAAGGAAGAAGCCATTGCCCAGGCAGTCGCTGAACTGGGCGCACCGGGTGAATCGGCACTGGTCATTACGGTGGTGCGTGAGGCACGCAAAGGCTTTTTGGGATTCGGCGCCGTGGACGCGGTGATTCATGCGGCTTATCAGGTTCCGGACGAGCCGGCGGTTTCTGCCGGGGAGGACGGGGATGCCGAAGCCGCTGTGCGTCCCGCACGCGAGCCGCGCTCCGATAAGCCCCGCCGTCCGCGCGGAGACCGCCGGGGACGTCCTGCACGCGCACCGCGCCAGGAGGGCGAGACGGAGGAGACGCCGGAGGCAACGCCGGAGACGCCTGTCCGCCCGCGTCCGGAGCCGATTGATCCCGAGACCGCTACCGCAAGCGAACAGACGGCATACCGCTTTATCTGCAAGCTGGTGGAGGATATGGGGCTGTCCGACGTGACGGTCGCCATGCACCCGGGAACCAATGACGATATGGTCATCACGGTGGACGGCAAGGAAGCGGGCGTGCTGATCGGGCATCACGGCGACACGCTGGATGCTCTGCAGTACCTTGCCAATCTTGCCGCAAACCGCAAGGAGGAGGGTGAGAAGCGGGAGTACGCCCGTATCACTGTGGATGTGGAGGATTACCGCGCCAAGCGTGAGGATGCGCTTCGTGCGCTGGCACGCCGCAAGGGTGCGCAGGTGCTCAAATACAAGAAGAGCATCATGATGGAGCCCATGAATCCCTACGAGCGCCGCATCATCCACTCCGAGATCCAGATGATGGAGGGTGTTTCCACCAACTCCATCGGCGCCGAGAATAACCGGCGCGTGGTCATTTTCCTGGAGGCGGAGGGAATGCCTACCGCCGGGATCCGTCCTGTCGCGGAAGGCAAGGGAGACAGACCTGCCGGAGAAAAGACGGGGCGCAATCGCCGGCGCCGCAAGCCGAAGTCCGAGCGGACGGTAGACCCGCTGGCACCGGCGATCCGCCGGGAGCCGCAGCCGTCGCTGTTCGGCGAGGACGATGAGCATGACCCGTTCGACATTGACCTGTCCGCCGCCCTGCCGCCTGAGGAGGATGCAGGCGATGCGGTTGCGTCCGGGACCGAGGTCGCAGCAGAGACCGAGGTCGCGTCAGACGTTGCCGACGGGCACGACGACGCAGAGTAACGCGAGGAGGGCAGACTTTCCGTTTGGGGGTCTGCCCTCTTTTTGGGAGGAAGTATGAGTACCTACGCTTTTTTTGATACGGTTGCCGCTGTGGCAACGCCCTTTGGAAAGGGCGGCGTTGCGGTCATCAGGCTGTCCGGTACGGATGCGGCGGCGGTCGCCGCGCGGCTGTTCCGCCCGCGCTCCGGCAGGGCGCTGACCGACTACCCCGCCCGTGTGGCGGTCTGGGGGGATATCCTGTCCCCGGACGAGCCGGGACGTGTGCTGGATGACGGGCTGTGCACCCTGTTCCCCGCACCGCACTCCTTTACCGGGGAGGATGTGGCGGAAATATCCTGCCACGGCGGCGTTCTGGTCACGTGCAACGTGCTGGACGCCTGCCTGCGGGCGGGTGCGCGGCAGGCTTTGCCGGGCGAGTTCACGCGTCGGGCGTTCCTGAACGGTCGGCTGTCCCTGGACGAAGCGGAGGCGCTGGGCAACCTGCTGGAGGCGGGCAGTGATGAGCAGCTGCGCCTGTCCCGCGCGGGCATGAGCGGGCATTTGGCGCGCGAGACCGAGGCGATTTACGGCGCCCTGTGTCCGGTGCTGTCGAATCTTGAGGCGGGCATTGACTTCCCGGAGGAAGATCTGACAGAGCTGACTCCGGCGGAACTGGCGGCGGCAGTCGCGGAGGCGGAGGGGCGCGTTTGCCGCCTGCTGGCGACCTACCGGACGGGGCACGCCATTGCGGAAGGCATCCCGACCGCCATCTGCGGGGCGCCCAACGCGGGAAAAAGCTCGCTGTACAATCGGTTGGTGGGGCGGGATGCCGCCATCGTGACCGCTGTTGCCGGCACGACGCGGGACGTGCTGTCCGAGACGGTGCCGCTGGGGCGCGTGACACTGCGGCTGTCGGACACGGCGGGACTGCGTGAGAGCACGGATGAAGTGGAGCGCATCGGCGTCAGCCGCGCCCTTGCCGCGCTGGAGGCGGCAGAGCTTGTGCTCTGGATTGCCGATTCGACCGCACCGGCAGAGGCAGACGCAGACGCGGATGGGGCGGCGGAGGCGGTTGCCGCCGCTGAGGCGTCCGGCAAGGCGGTCATCCGGATCCGTACCCGTGCCGACCTGTTGCCGCACCCTTTGCCGACCGGGGACGGCTGGCTGTACATCTCGACCGTGACCGGGGAAGGGATGGACGCTCTGCGCGAGGAGGTGGAGCGGCTGTTCATTGACGGCGCACTGCGCACGGGCGAGGACGCCGTTGTGTTCAGTGCCCGGCAGGCGGCGGCGCTTTCGGACTGTGCCGATGCACTTCGCCGCGTTGCCGGGAGCCTTGCCGCCGGGCTGACTGCCGACATTTGTGCGGAGGATGTGCGCGTGGCGTTGGACGCGCTGGGGGATGTCTGCGGGCGCAATGTGCGGGAGGATGTCATTTCCGAGATTTTTTCCCGGTTCTGCGTCGGGAAATGAGTGCCTGCGACTGCGGGACGTATGCAAAGTGGGGGTAAAGACTCAAAATGAGTTTTTACCCCCTCCTTCTCTCTGACGGCGCTGGTTTTTGATTTTCGATTTCCGTGCCGGATCGGGATCGGCGGAAAATGCGCGGAATGTGCGGTGGCGCGAAACAAGAAAAAATCCCGCACACAGGTGCGGGATTTTTGGTGGGGGATGGTGGATTCGGACCACCGAAGTCAGAGACAACAGATTTACAGTCTGCCCCCTTTGGCCACTCGGGAAATCCCCCATATGGAGCTGGTGAACGGAGTCGAACCATCAACCTGCTGATTACAAATCAGCTGCTCTGCCATTGAGCCACACCAGCATTGACTGTTCGATCTGACAGCACATCAGCGGAACAGTGCTATTATATCACATTGCCGTGGGTTTGTCAAGGGGTTTTTGAAAAATAATACGGGTAAGGCGCCACTTCCTGCGTCCGCCGGGGACTTGCCCTCCTGACTTGCCGGCATATTCTGCCGGCAAGTCAGGAGGGCAGCCGACCGGTCGTTACCAGATCCGGCGGTAGATCTCCATGACCTCTTCCTTGAGAGGCTTGCGGGGATTGGTGGCGGTGCAACCGTCGGCAAGGGCGGCTTCAGCCATGGATTCAATCGCTGCCTCGTACTGCTCCTGCGTGATCTTACCTGCCGTCGCGGCAGAAACGGACTTGGGAATGTTCATCTCCTCGTTGAGGAAGTGGATATAGCTGATGAGCGACCGGACGGTCGTGACCTCGTTGAGGTTGTTCACGCCGAGAATGCGCGCCATGTTGCAGTACTTGCGCACGCAGGCGGGATACTCGCCCTGCGAGCGCGACACGGGACCGATGCCGGTGTTGTACTCCACGATGTGGGGGAGCAGGATGGCGTTGGCGCGTCCGTGCGGGATGTGGAAGCGCGCGCCCAGCTGATGCGCCATGCCGTGGTTCAGACCCAGCGATGCCGAGTTGAACGCCAGTCCTGCCAGGCAGGAAGCGATGTGCATCTTGCGCCGTGCGTGCGTGTCCTGGTTGCTGCTGTAAGAGCGATACAGGAACTGCCCGATGATCTCCACAGCCTTCTCTGCCAGAGCACCGGAGAATTCGTTGTTGTTGATGCTGACGTATGCCTCCAGCGCGTGGGTCAGGACATCCATGCCGGTGTCCGCCGTGACCGATGCGGGCACGCTCTTGACCAGCTCCTCGTCCAGAATCGCCTCGTCAGGCGTCAGGCTTTCGGAGACAAGCGGGTACTTGCGCCCGGCGGCAGGATCGGCGATGACGGCAAAGGAGGTCACCTCGCTGCCGGTGCCGCTGGTGGTCGGGATGGCAATCAGGTGGGGCGCATAGCCCTCGGTCATCTTGCCGGCAAAGATACGGATCGCCTTGGCGGTGTCGATGGCGGAGCCGCCGCCGACGGCGATGATGCAGGGCGCCTTCTTTTCCGAGACGGCGGCGATGCCGCTTATGACCTTCTCGATGGGCGGGTCGGGCACAACGTCAGTGAACACGTCAAAGGCGATGCCTGCACGCGTCAGCGGGTCGGTGACCAGCTTAATCATGCCGGAGGAAACAACGAAGGGGTCGGAGACGATGAAGACCCGGTCATAGTGCAGCTGGGCAAGCCTGTCCAGCGCCCGTTCACCGAAATAGACTTCTGTGTTTACGTGAAATTCTTTCATGGGTATGCGTATCCTTTCGTCGGATGGTTTGTATATATTAGGGAAGGGAAGCAGAGGGTTATGTATCGGCGTTGTTTCCGATTACGCGTTCCGCCATGCGCAGGAGCCGTTCGCGTAACCAGTCCGGCTCTACGATGCGGATGCCGGAACGTGCGGTCAGAATGGCGCACAGGAAGCGGTCGATGTTGCGGAACTCACACAGATAGGTGCCGGCGCGTTCGCGGGAGAGAATGTAGCTCCGCATTTCCAGAACCGTCAGCCTGTCCTCGATCCGCAGAACGGCGGTATAGGGAATCTGGCTCTGGATGATGACGCTGTCCGCCTCGGGGTGCTCGGCGCCGTCTTGCGTATCGGCGAAGCCGTTGTCCCGGACGTGCGACCGGGACTCATCGTTTTCGGACACCAGTATCACCGGCAGGGAGAACGGAGTCGTGTATGCATACCCCTGCCGACCGGCGTCATATTGCAGGGGCGCACCCAGATCGGTGCGCATGTATGTGATGTCGCGCTGCGCCTGCCGCACGGATATGTCGAACCGCTCGGAGAGCCGCGCCGCGTTGGGGTATGTTTTCCGCGTCAGCTCGTCGTGGAACCACTGGATGCGGATGTAAGGAGACACTTTCATGGCTGTCCCACTGCTCACATCTGCGGAGGCAGGTCGTCCGTGACGTCCCCCTCGTTGGTTTCCGGCTCCGCTTCAACCGGGACATCGGATGCCCCAGCGGCGAACACGCACTGCGCCAGCCGAATCAGCATATATACCCCCATCAGGGCAGAGAAGCAGAGGTACACGAAATACAGCTGACCGCCTTCGGCACGTCCGGAGGGAATGCACCCGGCGATCCGGGCGATCAGGCAGGGGAGTGCTCCCGCCACACCGAAGAAGGATCCGGCGGACAGGACAGTCAGCGCCAGACGCGGCGCCGGCTTGCAAAGCAGCATACGCAGATCGGCTGTCATGCCCAGCATGACGCCGGCGCAGGCGAACTGTACTGCCAGCTTGACCGGGCTGTTCATGGTGACGTAGGGGTCGTTGTAGGTGCGCCCGATGACGAGCATGCAGAGCAGGATCACGGCAAAGCCGAGCAGTCCGCGCACATTCCTGCTGCCCACGCTGAGCAGCGCGAGCAGAAAGTGTGCGGCGGCACATACCGCCAGCACAGCACCCAGGATGGGGGTAACTGCCTTGCCGGAACTGCTTTGCAGGAAAAACGGGACGGTTATCAGGGATGCGATCAGCGGAACAGAGGCAGACAGGTCACGCCCGACGCCGATGCACGGGGCGGACAGACCGCCCTCCGGAATGAGCATGCCGCACACTGCCGGGATCAGCACAACGCACAGGCACAGTACCCGGTACACGACCGTCACGGCGGCACTGCGGAAATACCCGATGTCGCCGTCATAGCCGGTGAGGAATGCCGCAGTGCGCAGACAAACGGCTGCCAGCGTCAATGCCGCAACCGACCAGAAAGCAACGCGAGGGAGCACCCGTGCCTTGTTCATGACAGATACCTTCCTTAATATAACAGCAGCTACAGCAACAACCCGGAATGACAGCGCCGCAGGCGCCCGCTTTTGCTCTCTGCATTCATCCGTGTATTATACCGCGAATTTGTGAATAAATTGTATCAGAAATGGCGATCGGGAAACTTTTTTTGCGTTTTTCGTCCGAAACAGCAGCCGTACCAAACTGTGCGGGCGGAATACGGAGCCGAGGCACCCTACAAGCGATGACGCGGCATTGTGCGAATTGCATAAATGACGGCGCGCAAAACCGCTGAAATTCTGCATGTAAACCGCCTGCAAAGTTTTGAATTTCTCTTGCAATTACCTGCAGTTTATGGTATAATCTGAAAGCTTGATGTGCGTAGATGTGAGAGGTTGCCTGCCGGTTTACCGAGACCGGACAGGGGAATTTTCACGGAGTATGTCCGAAAATCGGGCGAAGCAGTTCAGCCTGCCGCCCGCGCGCCTTGCTTTCCACGAAAGAGAATGGCGGTTGACCGCCGTTTTTACAGGAGATGCAAGAAACGCCCGGGAGCGTGCTGAATCGGTCAGCCCTCGCTTCACACATCGTGCCGTGGAATCAATTTTTCTGTATCGGTCAAGGAAAATCCGCGGCGCGAAATCTGAAAAGGAGGCAGAAAACAAATGGCACTGAAAGAGAAGATCAGAGTCCGGCTCAAGAGCTACGATCACACCCTCATCGACACGGCGGCAGAAAAGATTGTCGCGGTGGCGAAGGCAAACGGCTGTGAGGTTTCGGGTCCCATCCCGCTCCCCACTGACCGCGAGATCGTTACCATCCTGCGGTCTGTCCATGTCAACAAGGACAGCCGTGAGCAGTTCGAGTACCGGACCCACAAGAGACTCATCGACATCATGAAGCCGTCTCAGAAGACAGTGGACGCTCTGATGAACACAGAGCTGCCCGCCGGCGTTGAGCTCGAAGTCAGACTGTAATCAAGCGCCTGACTCCGACCGGAGCACCGGAACCCGGTTGCATCGCCGCGACCGGCGCCGGAGAAAGACCGGCACAATTTCCACCAGGCGCCTGTCGCAGGCGCAGCAAAGACAACAGCCGAGGGAGCTTTTCTCCGGTTCGGCAACTTTGTAAGTCATGTTGACCGCCGCCGCATGACGGCAGCCAACCAATAATTTACAGGAGGAAAACAGCAAATGAAAAAGGGCATTATCGGTAAGAAAATCGGTATGACACAGATCTTTGACGAGAACGGAAACGTGATTCCCGTGACCGTCGTGGAAGCTGGTCCCTGCGTGGTCGCTCAGAAGAAGACCACCGAAAACGACGGCTATGACGCCGTTCAGCTTGGTTTCATGGATGCGAAGGCGAAGCAGACAACCAAGGCTGAGAAAGGTCATTTCGAAAAGAACCAACTCAGCGTCAAGAAGCACCTCAAGGAGTTCCGCTTCGATGACTGCTCCGGCTACAACGTGGGCGATGTCATTACAGTCGATACCTTCGCCGCAGGCGACAAGGTCGACGTTACGGGTATGACAAAGGGTCACGGTTTCTCCGGTGTCGTCAAGAGATGGGGCTGCCACAAGCTCAGAATGACGCACGGTGTGGGCCCTGTGCACCGCCAGCCCGGTTCCATGGGCGCAAACTCCACCCCGTCCCGTATTTACAAGAATAAGAGAATGGCTGGTCAGTACGGTAATGTGCAGGTCACGGTTCAGAATCTGAAGGTTGTCCGCATTGATACCGAAAAGAACCTGATCGCCATCAAGGGTGCCGTTCCCGGCGCCAAGGACGGCATCGTGTTCGTCCGCAACTCGGTCAAAGCGTAAGCGGAAGGAGGAAACTGAATCATGGCAAATGTAAAAGTATTTAACATGGCCGGCCAGGAGGTCGGAACCATGGAGCTGTCCGACGTCATCTTCGGCGCGGATATCAACGGAGCCGTCCTTCATGCCGCAGTGAGAGCGTACCTGCTCAATCAGAGACAGGGCACACAGTCCACGCTGACCCGCACCGAGGTTTCCGGCGGCGGCAGAAAGCCCTGGAGACAGAAGGGAACCGGTCGCGCCCGTCAGGGTTCCACCCGTTCTCCCCAGTGGACACACGGCGGTATCGCGCTGGGTCCCAAGCCCCGCAGCTACCGCACCGGTCTGAATAAGAAGACCCGCAGAGCGGCTCTGTTCGGCGCTCTGTCCGCCAAGGTCGCGGAGGGTAAGCTCATCGTGCTGGACGATCTGACCTGCACCGAGTACAAGACCCGCCCGATGGTGGCTATGCTGAACGCGCTGGGTGTGGACAGCCGCGCCCTGATCGTCATGCCGGAGGTCAATCCCTTCGCCGTGAAGAGCTGCGCAAACCTGCCCCGCGTCGAGACGTCGCTTGCCACCAACCTGAATGTCTATGAGGTCATGAAGGCAGACAAGATGGTCATCACCGCCGCGGCTGTCAAGAAGCTCGAGGAGGTATACAACAAATGAAACGGATCGAAGATGTCATCATTAAGCCGGTGATCTCCGAGGCCTCCATGGATATGCTGTCTCAGGAGGAGGGGAAGGCGAAGAAGTACGTCTTCCACGTTCACTCTGCGGCAACCAAGCCCGAGATCGCAGCCGCCGTTGAGTATATGTTCGCCGGCACCAAAGTGGCGAGCGTCAACGTCGTCAACATGAAGAAGAAGCCGAAGCGCATGGGCGTCCATTTCGGATACACCTCCGAGTGGAAGAAAGCCATTGTCACCCTGAAGGCTGATTCCAAGCCCATCGAGTTCTTCGAGGGTCTGAACTAAGCGGAGGAGGTTGAAGAAATGGCAACGATTAAGTACAAACCCACAACACCCGCCAGACGGAATATGACGGTTCCCGCCTACGGTCAGATCATCACCAAGGATACGCCCGAGAAGAGCCTGGTTGTTATCAAGAAGAAGCACGCCGGACGCAACAGCTACGGCCGCATCACCGTCCGTCACAGAGGCGGCGGTAACAAGATCAAGTACCGTATCATTGACTTCAAGCGCGCGGATAACACCCCCAACACCGTCATCGCCATCGAGTACGACCCCAACCGTACCGCCTACATCGCTCTGCTGCAGAACGAGGCAGGCACCAAGAGCTACATCATCGCACCGGATGGTCTGAAGGTCGGCGATGTGATCTACTCCGGCTCGGATGCCGATATCAAGGTCGGTAACACGCTGCCCGTGGCGAACATCCCCACCGGTACCTTCATCCACAACATTGAGCTGTACCCCGGCAAGGGCGCGCAGCTTGCCCGCTCCGCCGGCGTTATGGCGCAGCTGATCTCCAAGGAAGGCGGCGTTGCACAGGTTCGTCTGCCCTCCGGCGAGGTGCGCATCATCCGGCTGGATTGCAAGGCTACCATCGGTCAGGTCGGTAACTTTGAGCATGATACCGTTAAGGTCGGTAAGGCAGGTAAGACCCGCCATAAGGGCATCCGCCCGACCGTCCGCGGTTCGGTCATGAACCCCTGCGATCACCCGCACGGTGGTGGTGAGGGTAAGTCCCCGATCGGTCATCCGTCGCCTGTTACCCCTTGGGGTAAGCCCGCGCTGGGTTATAAGACGAGAAACAAGAAGGCGCGTACCGACAAGTTGATCGTCAAGCGCAGAAACGCTAAGTAAGGAGGGAATATATCATGAGCAGAAGCTTGAAGAAGGCTCCGTATGTGGAAGCAAAGCTGTACGCACGGATTTGCGCCATGAACGAGAAGCATGAGAAGAAGGTGCTCAAGACCTGGTCGAGAGCATCCACGATATTCCCGGAATTTGTCGGACACACGATCGCAATTCACGACGGTAAGAAGCATGTTCCGGTGTATATCACCGAGGAGATGGTCGGACACAAGCTGGGTGAGTTCGCACCCACCCGCACGTTCAAGGGCCACTCCGGAACCAAGACCGCGAACTCGTAAGGGAGGAGACTGAAACATGGAAGCAGTTGCATATCTGAAGCATGCCAGAATCTCTCCCCGCAAGGTACAGATCGTTCTGGATCTCATTCGCGGCAAGGATACCGATACGGCTATGGCAATCCTGAAGAACACCCGCCGCGGCGCCTCTGAGTACCTGATTAAGTTGCTGAAGAGCGCGGTGGCAAACGCCGAAAACAATTTCCAGATGGACGCCTCGAAGCTGTATGTCTCCGAGTGCTTCGTTACCCCCGGACCTACCATGAAACGCATGCTGCCTCGTGCCAAGGGAAGCGCCGACCGCATCCTCAAGAGAACCAGCCATGTGACCATCGTGGTCAAGGAAAAAGACTGAGAAAGGGAGGCCAGAATCAATGGGACAGAAAGTCAATCCCCACGGCATGCGCGTGGGTGTCATCAAGAACTGGGACTCCAGATGGTACGCAAGTAAGGAGTACTTCGGCGACACCCTCGTGTCCGACTACCAGATCCGCAAGTACCTGAAGAAGGCGTTGCAGGATGCCGGTATCCCCAAGATCGAGATCGAGCGTGACGCGCGCCGCGTGCGCGTGTTCATCCACTGCGCTAAGCCGGGCATGGTCATCGGCAAGGGCGGCAGCGAGATCGACAACTACAAGAAGGAGCTGGAGAAGATGACGGGTATGCCCGTCTCGCTCAAGGTCGTTGAGATCCGCCAGCCCGACCTGAATGCCCAGCTCGTGGCAGAGAACGTCTGCGCTCAGCTGGAGCGCCGCACGTCCTTCCGCCGCGCCATGAAGATGGCAATCCGCAACACCATGCGGAACGGCGCCAAGGGTATCAAGATCGCCTGCTCCGGCCGTCTGGGTGGAGCCGAGATCGCACGTGCCGAGCACTACCATGAGGGTACTATCCCGCTGCAGACTCTGCGTGCGGACATCGACTACGGCTTCTGGGAAGCCAATACCACGTACGGCAAGATCGGCGTGAAGGTCTGGATCTACAAGGGCGAGATCCTCAGCGAGGTCAACCGCTCTGCGGCTGCCGCTGACGGCGCTGCCCGCCCGGACCGCAAGCCCGGTGAGCGCCGCGACCGCCGTCCCGGCGGAGACCGCCGCCCCGGTGGTGACCGTCGCCCCAGCGGTGACCGTCGTCCCGGCGGAGACCGCCGCCCCGGTGGTGACCGTCGTCCCGGCGGAGACCGCCGCTTCGGCGACCGCAACGGCAAGCCTGCCAACGTGCGTCCCGCCGAGAGAACCCCGAGAACCGTTGCCGCTCCGGCGGCAGCTCCTGCCACTGCCCCGAAAGAAGGAGGCGAGAACTGATTATGTTGATGCCCAAGAGAACAAAGTTCCGCCGTGTACAGCGCGGAAGAATGAAGGGTAAGGCAAGCCGCGGCACCACCCTTTCCTACGGCAGCTACGGTCTGATGGCGACTGAGCCCGCATGGATTTCCAGCGTGCAGATCGAGGCAGCCCGTATCGCTATGACGCGGTACATCAAGCGTGGCGGACAGGTCTGGATCAAGATCTTCCCCGACAAGCCTATCACCGAGAAGCCTGCCGAGACCCGAATGGGTTCCGGTAAGGGCTCCGTTGAGTACTGGGTCGCTGTTGTGAAGCCCGGCCGCATTATGTTCGAGATGGACGGTATTGATGAGGCAACTGCCAAGGAGGCTATGCGCCTTGCCAGCAACAAGCTCCCCATCAAGACCAAGTTCGTCACCAAAGCAGCAGAGGAGGCGTAAGTCATGAAGGCAGAAGAACTGAGAAAACTGACGGCTCCTGAGCTTGAGACCAAGCTCGGCGAGCTGAAGAAAGAGCTTTTCAACCTCCGCTTCCAGCACGCGATCAACCAGCTTGACAATCCTCACCAGATCGCCGAGGTCAAGCATGACATCGCACGAGTAATGACCGTTCTCAACGAGAAGAACGCGTAACGAGGAGGAATTGTCATGACACAGGAAAGAGCACTGAGAAAGACGCGTGTCGGCATCGTTGTCAGCGACAAGATGGACAAGACTGCCGTCGTCGCCATTGAGGACAATGTGAAGCACGCCGTGTACGGTAAGATCGTCAAGCACACCCTGAAGGTTCATGCGCACGACGAGAACAACGAGTGCGGCGTCGGTGACCGCGTCGAGGTCATGGAGACCAGACCTCTGTCCAAGACCAAGAGATGGAGACTGGTTCGGATCATCGAAAAGGCGAAGTAAGCCAACTGCACACAAGCTGCGCTACCTGCCACGGAGCCCGGCAGGATAAACGGGGGTTCCGGAATTCGAATAGTAGATACGTTGTGGCGTATTGAAACAGTAGGAGGAAAACATGATTCAGCAGCAGTCACTTATGAAGGTCGCCGATAATACCGGCGCCAAAGAGCTGATGTGCATCCGCGTGCTGGGCGGCACAGGTCGTCGCTACGCGAACATCGGCGATGTTGTGGTGTGCAGCGTGAAGAAGGCAGCTCCCGGCGGCACCGCCAAGAAGGGCGAGGTCGTCAAGGCTGTCATCGTCAGAAGCACCCACGGCGTCCACCGTGCGGACGGCTCGTACATCAAGTTCGATGAGAACGCCGCCGTCATCATCAAGGACGACAAGACCCCGCGCGGCACCCGTATCTTCGGGCCTGTCGCCAGAGAGCTTCGTGAGAAGGATTACCTCAAGATCCTGTCGCTGGCTCCGGAAGTACTGTAAGGAGGTATCGCACAAATGGCTAATCTTCATATCAAAAAGGGCGATACCGTCATCGTTCTGAGCGGAGACGACAAGGGCGTTCAGGGCGAGGTCATCGCTACGTCCCCTGAGGAGGGCAAGGTCCTCGTCAAGGGCGCGAACATCATTCACAAGCACGTCAAGCCCCGCCGGCAGGGTGAGGCTGGCGGTATCGTGGACGCCGAGGGCGCTATCTACGCCAGCAAGGTCGCCCTGTACTGCCCCGATTGCAAGAAGGGCGTGCGTACCCACACCGAGACCGTGGACGGCAAGAAGGTCCGCGTTTGCTCCGGCAAGCGCGACGGCGCTCCCTGCGGTCACAAATTTGACTGAGGAGGAGAGAGATCATGGCAAGAATCAGAGATATGTACACCAGTGAGATCGCTCCTGCCCTCATGCAGCAGTTCGGCTACAAGAGCGTGATGCAGATCCCGAAGCTGGATAAGGTCGTCATCAATGTCGGCGTCGGCGATGCCAAGGAGAATTCCAAGGCAATCGACGCGGTCATGAAGGACATCGCTACCATCACCGGTCAGAAGCCCGTCCCCACCTACGCACGCAAGTCCGTCGCAAACTTCAAGCTCCGTCAGGGCATGAAGATCGGCGTTAAGGTCACGCTGCGCGGTGAGCGGATGTACGAGTTTGTGGACCGTCTGTTCAACCTCGCGCTGCCCCGCGTGCGCGACTTCAAGGGTATCAATCCCAATGCCTTCGACGGCAGAGGTAACTACTCCCTGGGTCTGAAGGAACAGCTCCTGTTCCCCGAGATCGAGTACGACAAGGTGGAGAAGATCCGCGGTATGGATATCTGCTTTGTCACCACCGCGCAGAACGACGAGGAGGCCCGCGAGCTTCTCCGCCGCATGGGCGCTCCCTTCGCAAAAAACTGATGGAGGTAAACGGAAATGGCTAAGAAGTCGATGATTCTGAAGCAGCAGGCAGAGCCGAAGTTCTCTACCCGCCGCTACAACCGCTGCAAGATCTGCGGCCGTCCTCACGCTTACCTCCGCAAGTACGGCATCTGCCGTATCTGCTTCCGGAATCTTGCCTATAAGGGCGAGATCCCCGGCGTGAAGAAGGCTTCCTGGTAAAACGGTAAACGGTAAACCGGTTACCTTTCACCGGGAGACCCACTTTGCCGCCCGTCGCTACGGCACGGACGGTATCTATCCCGCCCGCGGCAGGCGCCGCATGGCGGGAGCCCCCACCTATCGGTAGGAAACACCGCGGACAATCGTCCGCCGGTGTTTAACCCCCGGTATGCCGCCACGGACGCCGTCCGGCGCCTTCAGTGGCAGCAAGATTATGATAACTTGCATCAGGAGGAAACAGTTATGCAAATGTCAGATGTAATTGCCGATATGCTCACCCGCATCCGGAACGCGAATACCGCGAAGCACGCTACCGTTGACATCCCGGCATCCAACATGAAGAAGTCCATCGCGCAGATCCTCGTTGACGAAGGCTACATCAAGAGCTTTGCCGTCGTGGATGACGGTAAGCAGGGCACCATCCGCGTGACCCTGAAGTATCTGGCGGGTAAGCAGAAGGTTATCCGCGGGATCAAGCGCGTGTCCAAGCCCGGTCTGCGTATCTACGCAAGCTGCGAGGACCTGCCCAAGGTGATGAACGGTCTCGGCATTGCCATCGTCTCCACCTCCAAGGGCATCATGACGGACAAGAAGGCTCGCACCCTCAACGTGGGCGGCGAAGTCCTCGCGTTCGTCTGGTAAGGAACGGAGGTGCAAAGAAATGTCAAGAATTGGTAGAATGCCGGTTGCGATCCCTGCCGGTGTCACGGTTACGGTCGCGGAAGGCAATGTTGTCACAGTCAAGGGTGCCCTGGGAACCCTGACAAAGAACCTCAATCCCATGATGGACATCAAGGTCGAGGATGGTCACGTCCACGTCACCCGCCCCAACGATGAAGCGGAGATGCGTGCGCTGCACGGTCTGACCCGCGCGCTGCTGCACGATATGGTCGTCGGTGTGTCCGAGGGCTATAAGAAGGTGCTGATGATCGTCGGCGTCGGCTATAAGGCAGTCAAGCAGGGCAATAAGCTCATGCTGTACCTGGGTCACTCGCTCATGCCCGTGACCGGTCTGCCGCAGGATAAGTTCATCATGGAGGATACCGACACCGTCAAGCTGGAGGTTCCCTCTGAGGACGAAATCAAGAAGCAGGGCATCGACAAGATGACCACCGAGAAGATCAGCTCCAGCCTTATCATCGTCGTCAAGGGCGTTGACAAGCAGGAGGTCGGTCAGACGGCTGCGGTCATCCGCGGCAAGAGACCCCCCGAGCCGTACCATGGCAAGGGCGTGCGCTATATCAACGAGTCTGTCCGCCGCAAGGTCGGTAAGACCGGTAAGTAAATGAGGGGAGTGCAACAGTATGGTGACGAAAAAGGATTCTAACCAGGCGCGTCTGAAGCGCCACATCCGCATCCGGAGCAAGATCTCCGGGACGGCTGAGCGCCCCCGCCTGGCAGTGTACCGTTCCAATGCGAACATCAGCGCCCAGATCATCGACGATGTGAAGGGCGTGACCCTGGTCGCCGCTTCCACCTACGGCGCCGGCTTTACCGCCAACGGCGGCAACAAGGCGGCAGCCCGCGAGATCGGCAAGCAGATTGCCGAGAAGGCGGTCGCACAGGGTATCACCGAAGTCGTTTTCGACAGAGGCGGCTATCTCTATCACGGACGTGTATCGGAGTTGGCTGAGGGCGCGCGCGAGGGCGGCCTGAAGTTCTGATTGCGTATTCCGCGCAGTCAGTCCGGTTTGTACACTGTTCAAACGCTTGTTTGAACATCAATTCAGAAGGAGAGAAAACAGAAATGGCTAACAAGTTCAATCCGGGCGAGAACGAGCTGAAGGAAACGCTCGTCTGCCTGAACCGTGTATCCAAGACGGTCAAGGGTGGTCGTGTTGCCCGCTTCGCGGCACTGATGGTCGTGGGCGATGGACACGGACACGTTGGCGTCGGTCTGGGTAAGGCCGCCGAGGTCCCTGAGGCTATCCGCAAGGGCATCGAGGATGCCAAGAAGAATATGATTACCGTTTCCCTCAAGGGAACCACCATTCCCCACGAGGTTGTGGGTATTTACGGCGCCGGCAAGGTCATGCTCAAGCCCGCTGCCCTCGGTACCGGTATCATCGCCGGCGGTAAGGTACGTGCGGTTCTGGAGTGCGCAGGCATTTCCAACATCCGCGCAAAGTGCCTGCGGTCGGATAACCCCACCAATGTGGTGAAGGCTGTCATGGCAGGTCTGCAGGAGCTGCGCTCCATCGAGGAGGTCGCGCGTATCCGTGACATTCCTGTGGATCAGGTCAAGGCGTAAGGGGGGCAGAGAGACATGAAAAAGGTCACACTCAAGAAAAGCCTTATCGCCGCGAAGCCCAATCAGATCAAGACCGCTGAGTCCCTCGGACTGCGGAAGATCGGAGACTGCATCGTCCATGAGGACAACGCCGTTCTGGCGGGCAAGATCCGGGTTCTCGCTCACCTTGTCACGGTCGAGACCGTCAACGACTGATGAAGGAGGGATAAGAGAATGAAACTGAATGAACTCAGACCCGCAGAAGGGTCCAGCAAGGCTGCCTGGAGAAAGGGCAGAGGCGCCGGCTCCGGCAACGGTAAGACCGCCGGTAAGGGCCACAAGGGTCAGAACGCCCGCTCCGGCGGCGGTGTCCGTCCCGGCTTTGAGGGAGGTCAGCTCCCCCTGTACAGAAAGCTCCCGAAGCGGGGCTTCCACAATAAGTTCGCAACCGAGTACGCGGTGGTGAACCTGAGCACGCTGGAGCAGCGGTTTGCCGATGGTGATACCGTCACCCTGGAGACCCTGCTGGAGAAGAAGATCGTCCGTAAGCCCTACGACGGTCTCAAGGTTCTCGCAAACGGAGAACTCACCAAAAAACTGACGGTAAAGGCTGCCAAGTTCACGGCAGCGGCGAAGGAGAAGATTACGGCGGCAGGTGGACAGGCAGAGGAGGTATAAACGATGTTTCAGACCTTAAAAAACGCATGGAAAATTCCCGAGCTTAAGAATAAGCTCCTGTTTACCCTGCTGATCATCGTTCTGTACCGTCTCGGTTCCGCCATTCCGCTCCCGTGGGTCAACAGCGACACACTGCAGAGCTGGTTCAGCAGTCAGGGCGGCAACGCGCTGGGCTGGCTGAACGTGCTCTCCGGCGGTGCGCTGTCCCGTGCAACGCTGTTTGCACTGTCTGTTTCGCCCTACATCACGGCATCCATCGTGGTGCAGTTGCTGACCATCGCCATTCCGAAGTTCACCGATTGGAGCAAGGAAGGCGAGAGCGGTCAGAAGAAGCTCTCCCTCGTTACCCGCTGGCTGACTGTTGTGCTGGCTCTGGTCACGGCTGTCGGCTACACGCTGTATATCTCCAACTCGGGGATGGTGCAGACCTACAAGAGCACGTGGGAAAACGTGGTGGTCAAGATCGTGCTGGTGGCTTGCTACTGCGCCGGCGCAGCCCTTATCATGTGGCTGGCTGAGCGTATCAATGAGTTCGGCATCGGCAACGGTATCTCCATCATCCTGTTTGCCAACATCATTTCCCGTCTGCCCGCTATGGCAGAGAGCCTGTGGAAGCGTTGCTTCACCTCCGACGTCGTGGTTGCCAACAGCACCTACAAGTCGGTCGGTCTCGGCGCTAAGCTGAGCGGCGCGCCGCTGTATATCGTCGGTTCGCTGCTGTTCCTGCTGTTCATCGCTATCCTGCTGTTCTTCACCGTGCTGGTCGTCTGGTTCTCCAACTCCGAGCGCCGGATTCCCGTCCAGTACGCGAAGCGCGTTGTCGGACGCAAGATGTACGGCGGTCAGTCCTCCACCCTGCCCATCAAGCTGGATATGTCCGGCGTTATGCCGATCATCTTTGCCAGCTCCATCGTGAGCATTCCCTCGACGATCGCCGGTTTCGGCGGCACGAGGGCGTGGGCAACGTGGATCAATGACTTCCTCGGTTACACCAGTTTCCCCTATATCGCCATCTACCTGATCCTCATCGTGGCGTTCGCATACTTCTATATCATGATCTCCTTCAACCCCGTTGAAGTGGCGAACAACCTGCAGCAGAACGGCGGCGCCGTTCCCGGTATCCGTCCCGGCAGACCGACCGTGGCGTATATCACCAAGATCCTGAACCGGATCACCCTGCTGGGTGCCCTGTTCCTGATCGTGCTGTCCGGTGTGCCCATGATCGTCAACGCCGTCTGGTACTCCATCGACGGCTACGGGCTGTCGGAGCTGGCATTCAGCGGCTCGTCCCTGCTGATCGTGGTGGGCGTTGCGCTGGAGACCTTCCGTGAGCTGGAGGCTCAGATGACGCTGCGGAACTACAAGGGCTTCCTTGACTGATCCGCACGCGCAGCATCGGAGCAGGTAAGAGCGATGGCTGTGTATCCGCATAGCCCCCAAAGGAAAGACACATCCCATCCAATACAGAAAAACAAGAGGAGGAAACAACATGAAGCTGATTCTGTTAGGCGCCCCCGGCGCCGGTAAGGGCACTCAGTCCGCCCGTATTTCCGAAAAGTACGGCATTCCCGCCATTGCCACCGGCGATATTCTCCGCGCGGCAATCAAGGAGGGAACCGAGCTCGGCAAGTCTGCGAAGAGCTACATCGACGCCGGCAAGCTGGTTCCGGACGAGGTTGTCATCGGCATCATCCGGGATAAGCTCAACAGCGACGCCTGCCGGAACGGATTCATCCTGGACGGCTTCCCCCGTTCCATCCCCCAGGCAGAAGCTCTGGACGCCATGGGCGTGAAGATGGACGCGGTGCTCTCGCTTGAGGTGCCGGATGAGACCATCATCCAGCGCATGAGCGGGCGGCGGGTTTGCCGTTGCGGTGCGTCCTATCATGTTGTTTACCTGCCTCCCAAGCAGGATAATCTTTGTGATAAATGCGGCGATACCCTCTACATTCGTGATGACGATGCCGAGGAGACCGTCCGGAAGAGACTGGAGACCTATCACGCACAAACGGAGCCGCTCAAGGCGTTCTACGCCGCGAAGGGCATCCTGATTACCGTGCAGGGCAGAGAGGACGTGGAGGATACGACCGCCGATGTCTTTGCCGCTCTTGCCGGTGTGCAGTGAATTGCCACCTCCGGTTTCTGAGGTGGATGAAAACGTATGATTCAACTCAAAAACAGTGAACAGATCAAGGCTATGATGGCGGCGGGACGCATCACGGGCGAGGCTTTGCTCCGCGCCCGTGATGCGGTGCGCCCCGGCATCAGCACATGGGAGCTGGACCGCATCGTGCGGGAGAGCATCGAGCGGGCGGGCGCCAAGCCCTCCTTCCTCGGCTATGGCGGATTCCCCGGATCGGCGTGCATCAGCATCAATGATGAGGTCATCCACGGCATCCCGTCCCATACCCGCATCCTGCAGGAGGGCGATATCGTCAAGATCGACGTCGGCGCCTTCTACAAGGGCTTCCACGGCGACTCCGCCCGAACGGTTCCCGTCGGGCGCGTCAGCGAGGAGGCACTCCGGCTCATCCAGGTTACACGTGACAGCTTCTTCGCCGGGCTGGCTCAGCTCCGGGTGGGAAACCGGCTGGGCGACATCGGCGCCGCAATCGACGGACTGGTCGTGCAAAACGGCTATTCCACGGTCAAGCGCTATGTGGGGCACGGGGTAGGTCATGAGCTGCATGAGTCCCCCGACGTGCCGAACTACGGCACACCCGGCAGAGGTCCCCGCCTGTGCGTGGGTATGACCCTTGCTATTGAGCCGATGGTCAACATCGGACGCGAGGAAGTCCGGGAGCTGCAGGACGGCTGGACGGTCAAAACCGCCGACGGCAGCCTGTCCGCTCACTATGAAAACTCGGTGGCTCTGACCTCCGAGGGCGTTATCAACCTGACCGGTATCGACCCTGCGTTCTGATTCCGGTCGTATCACAACGAATACTGCACGGGTGTGCAGCTGCACAGAAAGGGAGGGATTTTTCTGCCGAAGGATGATGTCATTGAGTTTGAAGGCGTAGTTGAGGAGGCTCTGCCCAACGCAACCTTCAAGGTCAGGCTTCCCAACGGGCACCAGGTGGTCGCCCATATTTCGGGGAAGCTGCGTCTGAACTATATCCGGATCCTGCCGGGGGATCATGTGACCGTCGAGGTTTCGGTGTATGACCTCGGGAAGGGTCGCATCACCTGGAGATCCAAGTAAACAACCCCCAACAACGCAAGAAAGGCATGGTAATCACCAATGAAAGTGAAACCGTCCGTCAAGAAGATCTGCGAGAAGTGCAAGATCATCAAGAGAAAAGGCAAGATCATGGTCATCTGCGAGAACCCCAAGCACAAGCAGAGACAGGGTTGATCGACAGCCAAGACCGAATTTACACCCCCCTCTCCGGGCATACGTCCGGCGGGGAATAAAAAATCACACAGAGAGGTGAAAAAGAAATGGCTCGTATAGCTGGTGTTGATATCCCCAACAACAAGCGCGTTGAGATTGCTCTGACCTACATCTACGGCATCGGTCGCAAGAGCGCCAACGATATCCTGGCAGCCACCGGGATCAATCCCGATACCCGTGCCAAGGATCTGACCGAGGATGAGATCGCAAAGCTGCGTGACGAGATCGAGAGAAACTACCACGTGGAAGGTGATCTGCGCCGCGAGGTGTCCATGAACATCAAGAACCTGGTCGAGATCAATTGCTACACCGGTATCCGTCACAGAAAGGGTCTGCCGGTCAGAGGTCAGCGCACCAAGACCAACGCAAGAACAAGAAAAGGCCCTGCCAAGACCATTGCAAACAAGAAGAAGTAAAGGAGTGGCATAACAATGGCAAGAAACGATAAGGCCGCCAAGGTTACGAAGAAGCGCCGCGAGAGAAAAAATATTGAAAAGGGCACGGTGCATATTCAGGCTACCTTCAACAACACGATTGTTACCATCACCGATGTGAACGGGAATGCGATTTCCTGGGCATCTGCCGGTGAGCTGGGCTTCAAGGGCTCCCGTAAGTCCACGCCGTTCGCTGCTCAGTCCGCCTCCGAGGCTGCTGCCCGCATCGCGGTCGATCACGGTCTGAAGACGGTTGAAGTGTACGTGAAGGGTCCCGGCGCCGGTCGTGAGTCGGCTATCCGCGCTCTGGAGACCGTGGGTCTGAACATCACCCTGATCCGTGACGTGACCCCCATTCCCCACAACGGATGCAGACCCCCCAAGCGTCGCCGCGTCTGATTTATAGTTGAAGGAGGAGAAATAACCATGGCAAGATATACAGGTCCGGCATGCAAGCTCTGCCGCAGAGAGGGCAAGAAGCTGTACCTCAAGGGCGATCGCTGCGTCAGCGGCAAGTGCGCTCTGGAGCGCAGAACATCGGCTCCCGGTCAGCATGGCGCGGATGTCAAGAAGATGAGAGAGTACGGTATGCAGCTGAGAGAGAAGCAGACCGCCAAGAGATACTACGGCGTGCTGGAGGCTCAGTTTGCCAACTACTACAAGGAGGCAGACCGCCGCGAGGGTATGACCGGTGAGAACCTGCTGATCCTGCTGGAGCGCAGACTGGACAACGTCGTTTACCGTATGGGTATGGCTGAGTGCCGCCGCGATGCCCGTCAGCTCGTGCTGCACGGTCACTTCACCGTGAACGGCAAGAAGGTCAATATCCCGTCCCTGATCGTGAAGCCCGGCGATGTGATTGCTGTTAAGGAATCCAGCCGTTCTTCCGTCAAGTTCAAGACGCTGGCGGAGTCCGAGGGCGGCGTCCGTATCCCCAAGTGGATCGATTCCGACAAGAAGAACTTCACCGCCAAGGTCGTGGCTATGCCTGCTCGTGAGGACATCGACTTCGAGTTCAATGAGCAGCTGATCGTCGAGCTTTATTCCAAGTAATCTGAATCTCCCATAGGCCCGCTGACCGGTGGGGGAGCAGACGCGGCGAACGCGCCGCGGACAGTTGACCCCTGTGACGCGCGCCTTCGGGCAAACCCCTGCGCCGGCGCGTTATAACCGGAGCAGGTGCCGGCAATTCGGAAACTTGTTTTCCCAAAATAGCAGAAGGAGGTATTATTTGGAATGATTGAGATTGAGAAGCCTAATATTACGACTGCCAACCTCAGTAGCGACGGTACGGAAGGTACGTTTATCGTAGAGCCTCTGGAGCGGGGATACGGCATTACGCTGGGGAATTCCCTGCGCCGCGTGCTGCTCAGCTCGCTGCCCGGCGTAGCTGTGACCAGCATCAAGATCGACGGTGTTCTGCATGAGTTTTCCACCATTCCCGGTGTTGTGGAGGATGTGACCGAGATTGTCCTGAACGTGAAGGGCATCACTGCCAAACTGCACGGTCAGGAACCCAAGACCGTGGTCATTGACGTGACCGGCGACCATGACGTGACCGCCGGGGACATCAAGCAGGATTCGGATATCGAAATCCTGAACCCGGAGCATCACATCTGCACGCTTTCCGGCAACGACCGGTTTTACATGGAGCTGACCTTTGACAGCGGTCGCGGATATGTGTCCCAGGATCGCAACAAGCAGCTGCATAACGACCCGGCCGGCATGACCGTTTCGGCTCCTCTCGGCACGATCTTCACGGATTCCATCTACACGCCGGTCTACAAGGTGAGCTACACCGTGGACAATACCCGCGTGGGCAATATCACGGACTACGATAAGCTGACGCTGGATGTAGTGACCAACGGTACTATTTCCGCCAAGGAAGCGATTTCCCTCGGTGCCAAGATTCTCAACGAGCATCTCAACTTGTTTGTGGATTTGTCAGATGAAGCAAAGAAGGCAGAAATCATGATCGAAAGAGAAGAGACCAAGAAGGAAAAGGTTCTTGAGATGACCATTGAGGAACTTGACATGTCCGTGCGCAGCTTCAACTGCCTGAAGCGCGCGGGCATTGATACAGTGGAAGATCTGACCAACCGGACCGAGGACGACATGATTAAGGTCCGTAACCTCGGTAAAAAATCGCTGGAGGAAGTCATCCAGAAGCTGCACTCGCTCGGACTCGACCTCAAAAAAGAGGAAGACTAAGCCGGAAGCGTTTGCGGCAGGTGCGCCCGAGCGTAACGTCCGGACGCACTACCCGAACCATGAATTTCAGAAGTAAAGATACAGCAGAAGGAGGCAACGAAAATGCCCGGAACCAGAAAACTCGGCAGACCGACCGACCAGAGAAAAGCAATGCTTCGCGGTATGGTCACGCTGCTGCTTGAGAACGGACAGATCGTGACGACCGTCACGAGAGCCAAGGAAGTCCGCTCCATCACCGAAAAGATGGTTACGCTTGGTAAGGAGAACACCCTTGCCAGCCGCCGCGCCGCTCTTTCCTACATTACCAAGGAGGCGGTCGTGGTGAAGCTCTTCACGGAGTACGCTCCCCTGTATGCCGACCGCAAGGGCGGCTACACCCAGATGTTCAAGCTGGGTCAGCGCCGCGGCGACGGCGCAGAGACTGTCCTGCTCTGCATGGTGGACTACAAGAAGCCCACTGAGGCGGCAGACGACAAGAAGAAGTCCAAGAAGGAAGCCAAGGCTGAGCCCGCTGAGCAAGCTAAGGCGGAGTAATTCCGAAAACTTCAAAAAACACTGCCCCCGACAGGAGTGCATCCTGCCGGGGGCATTTTTTTGGTCGTAGCCTGTCGTCGGTCGGAAATCGGAATTAAGGCATTACCGCGCAATCCACGCATGGCACACTTGCTTGCGTCTTTTCCGTCATACTTCACAAAAATCCTTGTCAGTAGCTCTACTACAGCCTGCGAATTTTTGTATTGTCTGACGAAAAATCCGACTGCGCAATTGTACCATCGGAATTGCGCGGTAATGCCTTAAGAAATGCGGGGAGCGGCTTCCGAAGGAAGCTGCTCCCCGCATAGTAGTTGCGGTGCCCCGTGTTTCAGGGAATCGAAATGTCGGATTGATAATCAGCGGCGTCTTAGTGCGCGACGCAACGCTCGGTGTCCTTGTCGAAGATATGGATGCGGCTGGTGTCAAAGGCGACCTTGATGGTGTCGCCGGCGCGGGAAGTGGAGCGGGAGGAAACGCGGGCGATCAGGTTGGTCTCGCCGACCGTCAGATACAGGTAAATCTCGGCGCCCATCAGTTCGGTCACGTCCACATAAGCATCAATGGTGCTGTCCGGCAGAACCTCGACCTGTGCGGGCTGGTCATGGATGCACTCCGGACGCAGACCGACGATGACCTCACGGTCAACATACTCCTTCAGCGCGGGATCGTTTGCCTTCTCGGCGGGCAGCTTGATGGACTTGTCCTCAAAGTTGAAGTACATATCCTCGCCCTTCTTGGTCAGCGTGCCGTTGATGAAGTTCATCTGAGGCGTGCCGATGAAGCCGGCGACGAACAGGTTGCAGGGGCTGTCGTACAGGTTCTGAGGCGTATCGACCTGCTGAATCAGACCGTCCTTCATGACCACGATACGGGTTGCCATGGTCATAGCCTCGACCTGGTCGTGCGTGACGTAGATGAAGGTGGTACCGACGCGGTTGTGAATCTTGGTCAGCTCGGTTCTCATGGTAGCGCGCAGCTTCGCGTCCAGGTTGGACAGAGGCTCGTCAAGCAGGAAGACCTTGGGGTTACGCACGATGGCACGACCCAGCGCGACACGCTGCTTCTGACCGCCGGACAGAGCCTTCGGCTTACGATCGAGCAGGTGCGTGATATCCAGAATGCGGGCAGCCTCCTCAACGCGGCGCTTGATCTCTTCCTTCGGCGTCTTGTTCAGCTTCAGACCGAATGCCATGTTCTCAAACACGGTCATATGCGGATACAGAGCGTAGTTCTGGAACACCATGGCGATCTTACGATCCTTGGGTGCCACATCGTTGACCAGCTGGTCGCCGATGAACAGCTCGCCCTCGGAGATTTCCTCCAGACCGGCGATCATACGCAGTGTCGTGGTCTTACCGCAACCGGAAGGACCGACCAGAACCAGAAATTCCTTGTCCTTGATCTCCAGGTTAAAGTCGGACACGGCGGTGACGCCGCCGGGGTACTTCTTATAAATGTGACGAAGAGATACGCTTGCCATTGAGATTTTCCTCCTAAAAATTTTGGAATCGGTACAGCTTCCCATTACACGCAGTTTTAACGGGGATGAACGCCGCGATGGGTAGCCGCGGCGAGAAGTATTTTATTCACCCGTATATTATAGCAGAAACCGAGACAAAAATAAAGTGTTTATTCCTCCAAACTTTCAGAAACCGATTTGTATAGTCTGCACAACGCTTTCCGCCGTCCGGCTACGGGCGCGGACCGGTGCCCCGGGACGGATTTTAATATATTAAGATTTGCTTTCAGCGGGGGTGGCGGCGGTTGCGCAGACGCTCCCGCAGGGAGCGGTAGAGGATAGCCAGCACTGATCCGGCGACGATGCCGCTGGCAATTCCCAGCGCGACGGTGACGGTGTTGAGACCATAGATGACGGCATCGCTCAGGCGGCTCTGCACCAGACTGCTCATGGTGCGGTACAGGACGCTTCCCGGCACCAGCGGGATAACGCAGGGGATTGTATACACCGTCACCGGGACGCGGGTGCGGCGGGCGAGCAGCTCGGCGTACAGGGCGCCCGCCAGCGAGGCAAGCATATTGCAGACGAATTCACTGGCAAGGACAGTGTGCACGAGCAGGTAGACGGCATAGGTCAGGAAGCCGCCCAGCGTTGCCAGCGGCAGTCGCCGCGGGCGGATATAAAAGAGAATGGACAGTCCCACGGTGCTGACAGTGGAGAATACCAACCGGATGACGATCTCGCGTGCGCTCACAGCAGGACACCTCCTCCCAGATGCGTATACAGTGCCAGTGCCGCCATGTAGCCCAGTGCCATAATCAGTGCCCGCAGGAGAGCCTGGACCAGCCGCAGGGAGCCGGAAACGGTATCTCCGCACAGAAGGTCACGCAGGGCGTCGCCGAAGGACAGACCGGGGATCTCGGGCATGATGGTGCCTATGATGATGGTGTCCAGATTCTGCCCCAGCCCGCAGACAATGCACAGCACCGCCAGCAGCCCGGAAAGAAACGAACCGACCGCCGTGATGCCCATCGGGTTGATGTTCTCGCGCACCAGCTTGTGGTGCTGTCCCAGTACGATCATGGCGCCGATCAGGGCGGAGCACAGCCCGTCCCGCCACGTGCCGCCGGCAAATACGGTAAACCCGCCTGCTCCCAGCATTCCGCCGACATAGCACAGCCATTCCGGAATCCGCCGCAGCTTGCGGATGGCTGTCAGTCGCTCGCGGACGCGGTCGGGCGGCTCCGGCACGGCGCAGACCGCGCGCGAAAGCGCATTGATCTCCTCCAGCCGCGCAAGGTGCAGGTACGCGCTCTCAACGCGGCACATCCGGGACACCGTTTCACCGTCCGGCATGGTGACTTCCGCCGTGATGAGCGACGGAATGGCGAACACGCCGATCCGGACGGCTCCGTAGGCGCGGCATATGCGTGTCATGGAGTCCTCGACACGATGCACGTCGCCGCCGCTGCGCAGGATGGCTAATCCGATCTCCATGGCAACGTCCAGCGTGTCCTGTCCGCCGGGGCGGTATGCGTCGCCTGCGCCGGGCGGCGTGCCGACCGCGGCGGCGTTTGCCGCATCCGTATCGCGCACAGTCCGATCGGCGGGCTGGCTGTTGCTGTTCTCCACAGGTTCCAAGGATATTCCTCCTATCGGTTCTTCGGGCGGTGTCCGCCGCACGGAACCATTGGATTTCACGCATATTATACCGCATTCCGGTCGCTTTGTCAACGAAAAACCGCAAAGCTGCGAGGCGTTGCAGGGGCAGGGAAGGGAGGCGTCGGGGCTTCCTGAATGAATTTTTGGAAGCACGCTAAAAAAATATCGCAAAGACACTTGCATATAAGAGCAAAATGTAGTATAATGGAGACGTCCCTGCGGCGCGATTGTGCTTTTCGCGAAAAAAGACGCCGCAGACTGCCCCGGCGGGGTTCCTGCGTGCGAGACGGACTGCCGCCCCCCTGTGAATTGCCCTGATGAATCCGTGTGAGGCTGATAAAGGAGTATCCTATGATTGGTTTTTATAATTATACCGTGTACCTGACGTATTTCAGTCTGATCGTGTCCGGCGTGGGACTGTACCAGGCTGCCAACGGCAGACCGCTGGTTGCCATTTTTTGCCTGATGGTGTCCGGACTGTGCGATATGTTCGACGGAAAAATTGCACGCACCCGACATAAGAGCACCGAAATGGAGCGGAATTTCGGCATCCAACTGGATTCCCTTGCGGATATTGTGTGCTTTGGCGTCCTGCCTGCCGTCATCGGCAAGAGCTTTTTCGATGAATTCGTGGAGAGAAAGAACATACTTATGCCCCGCCCCGCGCTGACTGCCAGCCATGTGGTGGTATGCAGCCTCGGTTGCCTGCTCATCCTGTGCGCGCTGATCCGCCTCGCTTACTTCAACGTCACGGAGGAGGAGCGGCAGAAGAATACCGACGAGCGCCGCACTTCCTATATCGGTCTGCCCGTGACCTCCGCATCGCTGATCTTCCCGCTGGTGTATGCGCTGACCTACACGCTGGCGCGCGTCCTGCCGGATCATGTGATACTGTATTTCTATGCGCTGGTCATGCTGGTGGTGGCGGTTTGCTTTGTCGCCCCCTTCTCGGTCCGCAAGCCGCACGGTAAGGCGCTGATTTTCCTCAGCTTTGTCGGCGTGGCGGAAATCGCCTATCTTATCTGCGTGATCCGGTTCCTGCGGTAAGCCCCCGAGCCGGATGCCGGCACCGCCCTCCTGCGGTAAGCGGGAGGGCGGTGTTGATTTATTTTTGGGGGATTTTTCGCGTCCGACGCCCTCCGTATGCAGACAAAATATGCATTTGCGGGTTGACTTTCCCGGACGCATATGCTATAATGAAGTCATGAAACGCATTGCCGCCGGATTCCCGGCATGGCATCTACCGGATACAACCGCCATGCAGACGGCAAGGTCTGCACGGAAAGGAGTTACTATGAACCATCGCGCCCCTGCCAACCGCCGCTTGTTTTTGCCGATCCGCCTTTGCTTGCTTGTGCTGACTGTCGCAGTGTTTGCAGGTGGGGCGGTGTTTTTGTCTACCTGCCGGACACCCGGGCAAGCTCCCGACTCTTCGTCCGCTACCGCCACGGAAACGGAAACCGTCACAACTGAGATGTCCGGCGTTACGGAGCCGGGGAATTCCGAAACGGAAACCGAGCCGGAATCGGGTGCCGGCGAGGAGACCGCCCATCTGCACGCCTACGGCGACTGGACAATCCTGCAAGCCCCCACCTGTACGGGGGCTGGCGAACGCACGCACACCTGCACCGTCTGCGGGCACGTTGAGACCGAATCCGTTCCCGCAACCGGGCACACCTCGGTCGAGGATGCCGCCGTTCCGGCAAGCTGTACCGAGGACGGCAAGACCGCCGGAGCGCACTGTGCCGTGTGCGGCGACGTGCTGACCGCGCAGGAAACCGTTCCGGCGCTGGGACACCTGTCCGAAAAAACAGAAGCCGTACTGCCCACCTGCACGCAGAACGGGCATGGCACCGGGGTTCGTTGCGGTCGTTGCGGGCTTGTGCTGGCGGAGCCTCCGGAGATTCCGGCAACCGGGCATCAGCCCGAGACTGTACCCGGAAAACTGCCCACCTGTACCGAGGCGGGGCTGACGGACTGGGCTATTTGCTCGGTCTGCGGCACCGTGCTGACCGCACAGACCGAACTGCCCGCTGCCGGACATCACCCGGACGGAGAAGCATCCTGCACGCAGGAGGTACACTGCACGGTATGCGGTGCGCATCTGGCGGACAAACTCCCGCACACGCCGACTGCCATCCCGACGCAGGAGCCAACCTGCACGCAGGACGGGCACACGGGCGGCACCGCCTGCGCGGTCTGCGGGGAGATTCTGACACAGCCCACTGTCACGCCTGCCACGGGGCACACCTTCGGTCCTGATGCGACCTGCACGGAACCGCAGATCTGCCTGATCTGCGGGGAGATCATCTCGCCCGCATCGGGACACTTCCCGGCTGTTGAGCCGGGAAAAGCGCCGACCTGTACCGAGCCGGGTATTTCGGACTATATCCGATGTGCCGTATGCGGTGAGGTTCTGCAGGAGCGGACCGTCCTTCCGGCGACCGGGCACACCGCTGTGGATACGCCCGAAATCGCACCGACCTGTACCGAACCGGGATACCGGGGCGGCACGCACTGCGCGACCTGCGGCACGGTTCTGACTGCTCCCACGCGTGTAATGCCGACCGGACATCGGTTGGTGTATGACCGTCCGGTTGCTGCCACCTGCACCGAGGACGGGCTGACGGACGGCTTCCACTGCGACGTCTGCGGCGTTGTCACGCAGCCGCAGCAACGCGTTCCTGCCACCGGTCACTCGCCGGTGACCGACCGATCCGTCCCGCCGACCTGTACGGCGGCAGGGCGAACCGAGGGCTCGCATTGCACCGTCTGCAACGCCGTGCTTGTCCCGCAGGTCGAGATCCCGGCTGTCGGACACACCTTCGGAGCCTGCCCCGAAACTCCGCCGACCTGTACGCGCCCGGGCTATGAAGCCGGCGAGCACTGCCTTGTTTGCGGGTATGAGCGCACTGTCCGACCTGTCATTCCCGCGACCGGGCACACGCCCGTGACCGATCCCGCTGTTGCCCCGACCGCCGATGACTACGGATGGACGCAGGGCTCGCACTGCGCGGTATGCGGCACGGTTCTTGTGGCGCAGTCACGCCTGCCCAAAACGGACACGGTCCTGCATCCGGGCGATCCGGAACAGTTCCGGGGTGTCATGATCGTGTCGGTTTATGGAACAGGCAAGAAAAATACCGATGCCGCCGCTTCGCACGGCTTTGTCCAGTTGTACAACAGTACCGACCGGGACATCCGGCTTGCCGGTGCGGCGCTGTACTACCGCAAGGACAGCGGTGGCTACACCGAGCTGTCCTTCCCGGAGGATGCCGTGATTCCTGCCGGGGGCTACTACCTCGTGCGTGCCGCATCGCCAAAGGGATATAATACCGCCGGCGCCCTCATCAACGTGCTGTATGCCGACCTGGATTGGAATGTCTTTATCGACAACAAGGAGGTACACCTTGTTCTGGCGCCTTCCGGCTGGGATATTTACCCGACAGAGGATATTACCGCGCTGACCGATGCCGTGTCGGTGTTTGTCTCCTCCGAGAAGGAAACGTATGCCTCGGTCTTTGCCGTCAACAGCCTGTCCAAGAAAAAAGTCGCCGTGCGCACGGCGTACCGGGAGTACAGCGGCTACCACATCGAGAACCTGACACGGATGGCGACGCCGGAGCTGCAACGCATCAGCCCCCGCACTGCGGACGGGCGGATCAATCCCGTAACCTGCAGTTTCCGGGAGGTCACCTTCTCCCATACGGCAGGCATATACCGCGACACGGTGGAGCTGATTTTGACTCCGCCGAACGGCTATACCGTCTACTACACGCTGGACGGCAGCGATCCCCGTACCAGTGCTACGGCGCGGGCATTTGACGGACGCATCACCCTGACCGATTCCTCCGCGCTGGCATGGCGGGACACCTACAAATCATTCCGCACCGGCGCCACGGCAGGCGTGGATGCCATGGTGGGCGGGTATGTCGTGAAGGCGTATGCAAAGAGCGATGCCGATGCGACCGCCGTGTATACCAACACGTACTTCATCCTGCCGGAGGACTCCGCGTGGAACGTGAATATCGTCTCCATCTCCCTGCCTGCTTCTGAGATGTTCGGACGGGACGGCTTCTATTCGTTCTATAACAATCTGGATGAGAACGGCTCCCGCCCGCGCGGCATGGCGGTCATGGAGGTGTTTGACCCGCGGGGAAGCCGGGTGGGGCACTCCAATGTGGAGCTTGCCGTCAGCGGATACGGCTCCTCAGCCAGCGCCCGGCGCTCCCTGCGTATCTACTATAAGGGAGCCAACAACCTGGAAGGCGGCATGGAGTCCGACCTCAACTACGACCTGTTCGGCGGACTTGCCAAGGATAGGAACGGGCAGGCGATAACCAGCTTCTCACGCCTGCTCCTGCGCAACTCCGGGCAGGATAGCTATCTGTCCGGTTTCCGGGATGCGTATATGCAGCGCGTTGCGGCGGGGTTGTGTGTGGATACCATGGCGTCCTCTGCGGCGTTGGTGTTCATCAACGGCGAATTCTGGGGCGTGTACAATTTCCGGGAGCGTTACAGCCCGGAGTATGTCAGCGACCACACCGGTGCGAACAAGGATACCGTCACAGTCATTGAGAATGCCAACAATCTGTACAACCAAAACCCGGATGTTGCGTTTGTTGACGGTAGCGGCGTGGCAGGTTATGCAGATGAGTTCAACTGGCTGCTGGAGTTTGCGGATACCCACGATCTCAGCGTTCCGGAAAACTTTGCATGGATTGAATCCAAACTGGATCTGGACTCCCTGATCGACCTGTGTGCTGTCCGCGTGTTTTTCAATGCCACCGACTGGCCGGAAAACAATATCAAACTTTGGCGCGATACCGCCCCGGACAGTGCGGATGCACGCTGGCATTTTGTCCTGCTGGATACGGACTGGGGGATGGGAATGAAGCAGACCACCGGTCCGGAAATGAATCTGCTGTTTATACTGCTCAATTATTCCAACGGTACCTACACAAAGGACTGTCCTCTGACGCGATTGCTTCATGCTCTGCGGGCAAACCGGACGTTTGACGAGAAGCTGATTGCCCGCTTCTGGAGTCTCCCCGGCTATCTGAACGCAGACCGCCTGAATGAGGAGCTGGATCAAATGGTAGCCGAGCGCGAACCGCTTATGGGATTGCAGGCAGACCGCTGGCCGAAGGACAACCTATCCCTGTTCAGCAAGGAGATATGGTACGAGCAGATATCCGTCATGCGCGATTTCATTCTTCGGCGTGAGGAGCAGTATCGAAAGCATATGCGCAACTTCTTCCGCCTGTCCGACGAACAATTCGACGCACTTGTTGCATCGTACTATCCGGCGGCATAGAGTGCGGAGAGACTCCGGACGCCAAAAGACTCCCCCGGACGGGATGGCTCACAGCCATCCCGTCCGGGGGAGTCTGTATCCGTGCGGAAATGTCGTTCAGGCAAACGAAATCTGCGCCTCAAAGCAAATCTCCCCGTCGCCGCGGACTGCCTTGAACAGGTAACTGCCGTCCGTATCCGGCACGGGGGCACGGCTGATCTGCAGAACATCGCCCAGCGGCGCCTCCTTCATGTAGGAAACAGACAGCGCGGACAGCGCCTTTCCTTCCATCGCCTCCGGTGGCAGGAAATCGCAGATAACGTCCGGATAGCGGGTGTTGTTCATGTGGCGGTTGAAATCGGTGTCGCTCCAGAAGACCTGCCGCTCACCGACTGCCTGCATCGGCAGAGTGGGCGACAGCCGCACTTTGTCGGGCAGGCGCTCCGGCTCCAGTGGCGCGTCGGTCGGGAACTCACCGTAGAAGTCCGTGACCTTGAGCAGGGCGTGCTGCCGGGTGTCCATCAGTGCCCATGTGGTCAGTGCCTCCGCCACGGTCTCCCCGCCCCGCAGGACGCGGAAACAGCGCAGGAAGGTATACCCGCGCGACAGGGGGCACCATGTGCGCACCTCAATGTCCTCGTAGGCGTGCAGAGGGGCGTAGGCGGTCAGCTGGAGCCGCGCCAGCAGGAACCCCTGCCCCTCGGCGCGGAACAGCCGATCCAGATCATACCCCCAGCCCCGGCACTGCCGGTTCGCGGTCTCCTGCATATATCGCAGGAGCGCGGACGGACGGACCTGCCCGGTCTGATCGGCGTCGTGCCAGAGCAGGTTATAGGATTCTGCGTGAAACATATGTATTTGAAGCCTCCCTACAGTATGTAGAACCGGACAGCCGGTTCAGGTGTTTTTGATGATGATCTGATCCATGACGTCCGCGGCGTGCCCGCACAGATCACAGCACGCCTCCATGCAGTCAAATATTGCCTTGCCCGCAATCAGCGTGCGGGGCGCGGCATCCTCGGCAAACAGATCGTGTATCGCCGTGGCGTAGGCGTCATCCGCCTGCTCCTCCAGCGTATTGACCTCCGCCAGCAGTGCGCGCAGACGCCCTGACGATCGGAAGTTGCGCAGTTCAATCGCCGCTTCGCACAGTTTGCCCACGCACCGGCGTGTCAGCCCGGCGAAGGCGGGGGCGCCCGCCGGCAATTCGGCAAGGCGGAACATATAGCACTCCAGCGCAACCTCGTCCAGCGCATCGGTTACGTCGTCCAGCAACTGCGCAAGATGCAGGATGTCCTCCTGGTCAATGGGCGTGATGAAGGCGGCGGACAGCCGGTTGCGGATGTCGTGACAGATGCCGTCCGCACGGCGCTCCACGGCGTGCATCTCCACGCGGCGCACTGCCATACCGGCGGCGGAATACTCCGTTAGTATATTCTCCAGCAATGCCGCCGCCTCAACACAAATCGCAGCCTGCTGCTCGATCAGCAGGAAATACTCGTTGGTTTTCTTTGCCATAACGCGTGCCGCTCCCATTTTTATTTCGGGCAATGCCGATAGAGGCGCTCTTTACAAACGGAGCAGTCAGCCAAACAGGCGGAGGAACAGGCGGGCGGTCGCGTAGCCGAGTAACCCGCAACCGGGGAAGGTGAATACCCACGCCAGCACAAGATCCCGGACGATCAGCCAGTTGACGTTGCGCAGACGCCGCGCGGCGCCAACACCCATGATGGCGGTTGTCTTGGTGTGCGTGGTGCTGACCGGAATGCCGGTCAGCGAGGACAAAAGCAGGCAGGCGGTCGCGGCAAGATCCGCGGAAAAGCCCTGGTACGGTTTCAGCTTTACCATATCCATGCCGACTGCCTTGATGATGCGGTAGCCGCCGACCGAGGTGCCCAGCCCCATGACGGCGGAGCAGACCAGCATCAGCCAGAGCGGAACCGTGAAAACGCCCCCGGCGGCATCGCCTCGGGAAAACGCCTCGCCCAACAGAAAGATCGCCATGAACTTCTGCCCGTCCTGCGCGCCGTGCATGAACGCCGTTGCCGCGCCGCCGCAGATCTGCGCACGGGCGAAGAAGTTTTCTGTCCCGGAGCGGTTCGCGCTCCGGAACAGAAGGGCGGTCAGGCGGGCGCAGAGGAAGCCCAGCGCGAATCCCAGCGCCGTGGACAGCAGGATGCCCCAGAGCACCTTACGCCACTCCGCCCGGTTGATGCCGCGCAGATCTCCCTGTATGGCAATCGCCGCGCCGGACAGCCCTGCAATCAGAGCGTGGCTTTCACTGGTCGGGATCCCGAAATACCAGGCGGCAGTCGCCCAGATCACGATAGCCGCCATGGCGGCGCACAGGGCGATCAGCGCGGCGTGCGCATCGTCACCGAAGTCTGCCATATTGTAGACGGTGGCGGCGACGCTGTGATTGACCGCTGTCATGACCAGCACGCCGAGAAAATTACATACCGCCGCCATGCCGACGGCACGCCGCACCCCGATGGCACGGGTTGACACGCAGGTGGCAATGGCGTTGGGGGCGTCCGTCCAGCCGTTGACCAGGATTACGCCCAGCGTCAGCAGTGTGGAGACAAGCAGCATGGGGTCGTTTGCCATCCGGTGCAGGTAGGCGGCTGGACTGTCCAGCATGGGCGACAGCCACGCCGCGATACGTTCGGAAACAGGCATAGGCGCAAAACCTGCGGCACCCGCCGGAGCGGGGCTTCCTTTCCTGAGGGGTTGCCCCTATTGTGCCGCGCCCGCGCCGTATGTATGCGCGGAGAATTTTTCCGCAAATCCTTCCCGCCGCGCATCGCAAGCCGCACGCTGAGCAGAGAATTACAGGTGCCCATAAGCAGAACCCGGATCGGGTTCCCACAGAGGGAATATCCCGATCCGGGATAAATCCTGTCTGGATCAGAGCGTGTTGTCCGAACCGAGGACGTCCACGATCTTGTGCTTCACCATTGCCTTGACCGCCTCGCGTCCGGCGCCCAGATACTCGCGGGGGTCGAACACCGAGGGCTTCTCGGCAAAGGTGCGGCGGATTGCGGCGGTCATTGCCAGCCGGATATCCGAGTCAATGTTGATCTTGCAGACTGCCATGGTAGCCGCACGGCGGAGCTGCTCCTCCGGAATGCCGATGGCGTCGGGCATCTTGCCGCCCAGCGCGTTGATTTCCCGGACGAACTCCTGCGGCACGGAGGACGCACCGTGCAGAACGATCGGGAAGCCGGGCAGGCGGCGGGAGATCTCCTCCAGAATGTCAAAGCGGAGCGGAGGGGGAACCAGCACGCCGTCCGCGTTGCGGGTGCACTGCTCCGGCGTGAATTTATAGGCGCCGTGCGAAGTACCGATGGCAATGGCGAGCGAATCCACGCCGGTGCGGGTCACGAATTCCTCGACCTCGTCAGGCTGGGTGTAGGAGGAGTCGGCGGCATCCACATGGACATCGTCCTCTATGCCGGCGAGCTTGCCCAGCTCACCCTCCACCACGACGCCATGCGCGTGGGCATACTCCACGACCTTGCGGGTCAGCGCGATGTTGTCCTCAAAGGAATGCTTGGAGCCGTCGATCATAACGGAGGAGAACCCGCCGTCGATGCACGCCTTGCAGATGTCGAAATCCGCGCCGTGGTCCAGATGCAGGGCAAGGTCAATGCCGCTGTCGGCAACGGCTGCCTGTGCCAGCGCCATGAGGTACGCCGGCTTGGCGTACTTCCGCGCGCCTGCGGAGACCTGCAGGATGACGGGGGACTTAACCTCACCTGCTGCCTCGGTGATCGCCTGCACGATCTCCATGTTGTTGATGTTGAAGGCGCCGATGGCGTAACCGCCCGCATACGCCTTTTTGAACATCTCGGTAGTTGTGACAAGAGCCATATCTGTTTTTTCCTTTCCTGCCCCGGCATTTATCCGGGGCGCTCACTTGCGGGCACCTCTGAAAACACATCACACGGCGAATCGACGGAATTTTTCCGCCACGCGGTCACAGAATTCTTTGCGGATAGGGAACTATGCGCGCGAACTTTGCTCAGACTGACGAAAAATTTCCCCGCCGCACGCTGATTGTTCAGAGGTGCCCATACGGTACGGGAGTATTTTACCACATATCACGTTGAAAATCAAGGTATTTTGAAAGGATTTTTTGGATTTGGACGGTTTGCCCCGTATGCCGCAAGTCCGCATGACATATGAGTCATGACAGTTGACAGCTGACAGCCTGAGAACCTTGGACACGGAGCGCTTCATGATTTTGCAGAACCGTTCGTCCCGAAGCGGCAGACCGTGCCGCATTCCGACAAGCTCTCCCCCTCTGCCTGTCGGAAGGGAGAGATCCTGCGCGCATCCGCGCGGACGGCGTCGGATGGATATCCTTGACGGAGCCTGCAATTTTTGATAAACTGTATCCGGACAAGCTATCCGGAAGGGAGTGTATACATTTGAGAAAACGGGAAAATTCAACCGAGATCACCGCGCTGAAGTGGACGGCGGCAGGGCTGAGCATCACGATCGCACTGCTGGTTGGTCTGCTTGCCTTTCTGATACGGCAACAGGCGGGGGCTTACAGCCCGCCTACCGAACGCTCGACGGAGGAGATTTCTGTCACCGAAGGCGTCGGTACCGAAACGGATACCGGTGCCGTGACCGTGCCCGTGGCGCACGCCGCCGGACAACCGGCGACCGATGCACCGACTGTGGCGGATCCGCCGCCCACCTCCGAACCGGATACGGAAACTGACCCGGAGACGGCTACCGGGCAGACCGGCATCTGGCAGACGGAGATCCGCGTGTCTGTCGGGCTGACTTTTGCGGATAATCCGGACGGAACCTGTACCGTCACGGGGCTGGGGGACTGCACGGATGCCTGCTTGATTCTCCCGCCTGTGTCGCCCGGCGGGCGTGTGGTCAGTGCCATCGGAGCGCGGGCGTTCGCGGGGAGCGATATTCCGGTCACGGTCTACATACCCGCCACCGTAACCGATATCGGCGCGGAGGCGTTTTCCGGTTGCGCACGGCTTGCCTTCTTCACGACGGAGGCTGGACAGACCGCCTGCCGGGCAGTGGACGGCGTGCTGTACAGCTCGGACATGACGCGCCTGCTCTGCTATCCGCCTGCCCGCGATGCCGGAACGCTGATTCTGCCCGGTACGCTGGAGCGTATCGAGGACGGCGCGTTCCGGGGGGCTTCTGCGCTGCGCGAGATCCGTTTTGCCGGAACTGCGGCAGATTTCTCACGCCTGTACATCGGGAGCGGGAACAACATTCTGTCTGCCGTTGGCGTGACCTTCTGCGCGGAAACGAAAAACTGACACGATGCGGATATACGGTGAAGAGGCACATCCCCTGCGGTACGGGATGTGCCTTTTTGCCCCGTTCTCCCCGGCCGTCAGCCGGGTACCGGGCGGCAGGTCATGCCAGTGCCGCGCGAATGCCCCCGCAGTCATAAATCTGTCGCTTTTTCCACTTTCTATTGACACATCCGCCCCTGTGTGGTATACTGTAAACAAGAAAGGCACCTGATCAGTCGGTTGCCGAGAAAACCTATAAATCAACATACACAAAGGATGGAGTACCTATGAAAAGCAAGTGGATGCGTATACCGGCGCTGTGTCTCGCCCTGCTTCTGCTGGGAACGGCGGCAACCGTTCTGCCGGGCGCGGCAGAGCTGTCCGTCGTGTTCGAGGAAAACTTCGATGAGTACGAAGGCGATGTCAATGCCAGTGCAACCAAACTCGCAACCTTCTTCCATGTGGATGCCAATGCCATCGGTGACGGGTATGTCCGGGTTGAGGAGGATCCGAGCAACGGGAATCTGTATCTGAAGAACCATGTTTTTACGCAGGTGTACAGTAAAACCGGCATCCGGGATCCCTACGAGTTTGCCATGACGGTGTACGAAATGCAGGGCGGACATCAGGCGGGCGTGTTCTTCCGCGCGCCGGCGTGCGAGTGCGCCTACTACGAGGGGGATGGCGGAGACCCGGACAACCAGACCTCCACCGGACGCTCCGGCATCTGGGTGTTCGTGTACCAGGATCGCATCTCGGTCAACATCAAGGCGTTTGACAATTCCAAGCCCGCAAAGGTCGCGAACATATATCACGCCTTCCCCCTGCCGGAAGGTTCGGATTACGGCAAGGGCATCGAGCTCCGCATTATCGACAACGGAACCGATGCGCAGATCATGGCAGACGGAACCCTTGTCTGCACGCTGAAATTCAGCGAGGAGACCGGACGCAAGTGGACGCAGAACGGCATTGACCGCGCGATCATGCTGTTCAAGACCGTGACCATGCTCGGCGCGGACGGTGCCGAGATTCTGACCGCGTCCGACACCTACGTTTCCGCGACGGAATCCACCATCGGCTGGGCGACCCGCGTCGCGGATATGCGCATCGACAATGTGCGCGTGCTGATGCAGACCGCGCAGGAGACGACCGGCGCAGCCGTCACGGACACAGAACCGGAAAGCACCGGCTCCGTATCGGAGACGGAACCAGACAGCACGGTTTCTGCTACGGAGAACGTCACAACGGCACCCGTTCCCGCCTCCACCGGATCGGAGACGGAGGAGGAGACCGGAACCGAAGCCGGGACAACTGCCGGAATCATTACGGAAACGGTTGACGACAGTCTCGCCATCTGGATCATGGTCGCCGTCATGCTGGTGGCAGTCGGCGTGACAGGCGGCATCGTCACGGCAAAGAAACGCCGGCAGGAAAAGGAGTAATTCCATGAAACAGTCTGCACATACCGCCCGGCACGCCGCCCTGGCGCTTCTTCTTGCCTGCATACTGGCAGTGTCCGCGATACAGATGCCTGTCTCTGCGGACGGAGCGATCACGCCGGAGCCGGTGGCTGTCGGGCACAGCGACCGCAACTATCCGTGGCTGGAGCGCTCTACCGAAACCTACCTGTACGACTTCACAAGGACCGATATCCTCACCTACTCGCAGGACGCGAAGCTGGCGACAGCCAGCCTGCGCACCAACATGGTTTTTGCGGACGGCAAGCTGTCCTGCAAGCCGGGCAAGACGTTTTCCTTCGGTTCTGCGGTGTTTCTCGGCGATGACTATGGGCTGGCGGGCGGCGATCTGTCCTTCCGGCTGGCACTGACCGGCGGCAGACTGGCGATCGGCTCGCGCCTGCAGAAAAAAGCTGCCGCCGCCGGACAGCTTGGTCTGTGGTTCACCTTCGCGCCGGATGGCGTGACCGTATCCGAACCGAAAAGCGGCTTTTCCGTGCAGGTGCCGGGCGGCATCCCTGCCGGAGAGGCGACCGTGAAGCTGGAGGATCGGGTGGATACCCTGACGCTCACCCGTGACGGCGCGGTGCTCTGCTCGGTCGGCTACACTGCCGTATCCGGGGCGCTGACCGTGTACGGCGCGGATGGCAAAGCACTTGGAAGCACCGCGTCCACCGGGCTGAATCCGGCGGGATACTTCACGCTGTGGGCGGATGATTTCGGCGGCAGTGTGGACGACCTGTCTTTCACGCACTCGACCGTCAGGGACAAGACGGTTCTGACCGGAGACCACACGGTGGACTATGCCGCGTGGGTTGCCACCGATGACCGCGACCGCACTACGCCGACTGCCGGGGAAACCGGCGGCGTGCGTGCGGGCAAGCAGGTCGGGCTGTTCTATTTCCTTTGCTGGACGGGCGGGGATGACCACGAGACGCCGCAGGATATCACGGCAAAGTATCTTGAACTGGGGCTGGACGGGCTGAAGAGCTACCTTGCAGACCCCACGACCTCCGGCGGTTACTACTGGGCGGAGCCTTACTTCGGGTACTACAAGAACCTCGACACATGGGTATACCGCAAGCACGCCTATATGCTGGAGGCGGCAGGCGTGGACTTCATCTTTCTGGATATGACCAACGGCGCGACCTATCCGGACGCGCTGGTCGCTCTGTGCGACACATGGCTGGAGATGCGGCACGAGGGGATAGCCACCCCGGACATCTGCGTGTTCACCAACGAGAAAACCGATGCGGACATGGCGTCCCTGCGCGGCAATATCTACTCGGACGCCGGCTGGGAGAAGTACTCCGAACTGTTCTATGTGTACAAGGGCAAGCCGCTGATCCTTGCCAACCGGACGAACTGCTCGGCGGAGACGCGCGCGTTTCTGGATGAAAAGTTTACCGTGCGCAACTGCTGGGCATGGCGCGATGAGCCCGGCTCGTGGAGCTGGCTGCAGGAGTACCGCATTGTGGACGGGAAGGTGCAGCTGGTCAACGGCGGACCCGGCACCAATGCGGACGGCGAGTTTGAGCAGCTGGCGCTGTGCGTTGGGCACCACCCCACAACCAACAAGGGGCGCTCCTATGCCAACACGGTCTTCCCGCAGGTCAACGACGATTTCGGATTCTCACTGGATTCCGGTGCCGGCGCGGGCTTTGAGGCGCAGTTTGAGGCAGTCATGAAGCTGGATCCGGACATGGTCATGATAACCGGCTGGAACGAGTGGACGGCGGGACTCAACCATGACGGCGACAAGCGGGCGACCTTCGCCGGAACCAAGACCGGGCAGGGCTACTACATGGTCGATCTGTTCAACACCGAATACTCCCGCGATGCCGAGCCGATGCGACTGCGTCAGGGCGACACCGTGGGTTTCGGGGACAATTTCTACTACCAGATGGTGTCCATGATACGCAAATACAAGGGCACCGCCGCCGTGCCGGGCGCGACCGGGCAGGGAACCGTAAACATCACGGACGCTGCCGGCTGGGCAGGTGTCGGTCCCGACTACCGCGACACAGTGGGCGATGCGGCGCTGCGGCATGAGCAGGGCTTCTTCAATAATACTGTGTACGTCAACAACACCGGGCGCAACGATTTTGATACCGCCAAGGTGTCGCAGGATGCGGAGTACCTGTACTTCACCGTGACCTGCGTCAATGATATCGTGACCGACGACGGCATGAACTGGATGAACCTGTACCTGAACACCGACGGCAAGTCCGCCACCGGCTGGGAGGGCTATGACTTCGTCGTCAACCGGGCGCGCGACAGCCATTATGTGTCGATTGAGTCGCTGGCGGACGGCTGGCGCGGCAGGGCGGTCGGGCAGGCGCTGTACACCGTTTCCGGCAACCGCATGACCGTGCGCGTGTCCAAGGCGGCACTGGGCGTATCGGGCGAGTTGACCTCCTTCCTGTTCAAGTGGGCGGACAACTCCACGACGTCCGGCAATGTCATGGAATTCATGGATCTCGGCGACACCGCGCCCAACGACCGCTTTGCATACCTGTACGAGGGCAAGGCAGGGGAGAGCCGGAACCTGACCTACACCCTGCCTGGCGAGGCACTGCGGGACGAGACACAGCCCCTGCCGGGTATGCCGGACTGGACAGCCCCGGGCGAAACCGAGACAGGAACCGAGACCGCATCCGAATCCGGAGCCGGCACGGAAACCTCTTCGGAAGCAACCACGGGCGGCGATGAGCCGGAACAGAGCGGGAAACGGGTGCTGAAATACTCTGTTTTCCTCAAGGGATGCATCGTGCTGACCGGCGGCGTGCTGGGACTTTGCGCGTTCGTGCTGATTGCAATCCCGGATTGGAAGCGGGACAAAAAGAAAAAATAATGACTGTAAAAAGGGGCTGTTAAGGAAACACCGAATAAATCCGGGTTTCCTTAACAGCCCCGTGACATCTTTCATCTTTATGGCTGAACGGTTATGGTGGCATCTGATAATATTCTGACCCGGCACTTTGAATCGGATGTCCGGACGACAGACAAAGCCCGCCGCAATTCAAAAGAATTACGGCGGGCTTTTGTGAAGACAGGACAATAGAGATGTTTTTGCGTTTTCACTGTCTTGATTTGAACACTCGAAGGGGGTGGAAGATATCAATTATCTGGTGGCATACCCTCCATGATTTATCCCCCTTAATCTTAACTTAAGAAATCATTCTGAATTGTCCATCGTTATTCTCCGGTTACTCAATTTCATTTTGAATTTCCGTTCTTGAGTTGATAAAAGCCCTCACCACTTCGAATCTGAACTCTGCATCATTCCACATCTCAAAATCGCAAGCAATAAACGGATGTGCCATTGTCCCGCCGCGCCGCCGCAGACCGTGCAGCCCGCGAACACGGGCAGGCGCAGCACCTCCTGCAGTGTGGGATAGTCCGCTGTGTGCTGTGATGTCATGGCTTCTGCCCCCTTGTGATACTATTACAATTTTCATAGAAATGTTCATTTATTTTTGCCAATGGAACAGACCGTCCGTTGTTTTATGATAGCGGTAGTAAAACGAACGGAGGTATATTCCATGGCAAAGCAAATGAAACAGGATACTCCCTTAGTCCCCCGCAAGCGGAGACTGGCCGCGCTGATAGCAGCCACCCGGTGCGGCGGAGAGAAACGTGGTACGCTCTCCTGCTATGCCCGCCGCTGTACCGCCTCATCCACGGCGCAGGGTCTGAAGCACTACGCCTGATGCGGCGCACCCCTTCGGCAGATCCCCCGGCAATATGCCGGGGGATCTCAGATTACTGACAAAGGTCTCAGGACTCTCGTTCGGAGACCTTTGTCGTACTTTACAAGTATTCGTATAAGTGGTATAATAGAGGTACAAAAAGAAGCGCGGAGGAGTGCCGATGTTTACGGAAAGAAGCGGAAAGCAAAACAGACTTGAAATGGTAGTGTTAGAGGAACTTGTGCCGCGGGATCACCTTTTGAGAAAGATCGATGCGACCGTAGATTTCAGTTTCATCAACAAGATCTGTAAGCCGTATTACTGTGAGAACAACGGACGCCCGGCTATCGAGCCGGAGGTTCTTTTCCGTATGCTGTTCATAGGATATTTGTATGGTATCCGAAGTGAAATAAGACTGCTCAAGGAGATCGAGGTAAACGTAGCCTACCGGTGGTTCATCGGTTACGATCTGACCGAAAAGCTCCCAGATGTAAGCGTGATCTGGCAGAACAGACTCCGCAGATACAAGAATACCGACATTCCTCAGCAGATATTCGACGAGATCGTTCGTCAGGCAATGGCAAAGGGACTTGTAGGAGGAAAGATTCTGTATTCGGACAGTACACACCTGAAAGCCAATGCCAACAAGAATAAGTTTGTGGAAAAGCAAGCCAAGGTTGAGGCTAAGGAATATATCGATGATCTGAACAAAGCGATCAACGAAGACCGTGCTGCACATGGCAAAAAGCCATTGAAATTCGACGGCGATGAAGTAACGGAAGAGAGCGAGGAGGAAAAGGAAAACTACTTTGACGATAACAGTCAAGGCGGTAACGCAAGCGGAGGCGACGGTGAGGCTAAGACAATAAAAGCGAGCACAACAGACCCCGACAGCGGATATATGCACAGAGACGGCAAACCGCAAGGCTTCTTCTATCTTGACCACAGAACCGTAGACAGCAAGCACAACATCATCACCGACGTATTTGTAACCCCCGGAAACACAAACGACGTAAAGCCTTATCTGGGAAGACTCAGAACACAGATTGATAAATTTGGATTTGATGTAAAATACGTAGGACTTGACGCAGGCTACAACGTTTCGAACATTTGCAAATATCTTTACGACATGGGAATACAGGCGGCTATGGGACACCGCCGCGGCTGCCAACAGAAAGGAAAATACGGAAAGTACAAATTCACCTACATACCCGAATGGGACGTATATATCTGCCCGGAGCATAAATATCTGGAATACGTAACCACAGACAGAAACGGTTACAAGGAATACAAATGCAAGGGCGACAGATGCGCAAATTGTCCGAAACGGGGGGAATGTTTAAGTGCGAAGCAGGAAAGAAAGAGCTTACGCCGTCACGTATGGGAAGATTTCAAGGATATGGCGTATGCCTTTACCCATACGGAAAAGGGTAAGAACATTTACAAGAGAAGAAAGGAAACGGTGGAACGCAGCTTTGCCGATTCCAAAGAATTACATGGCCTCCGTTATTGCCGTATGCGGGGGCTTTCTAAGGTTGCCGAGCAGTGCCTGCTTACTGCCGCCTTGCAGAACATGAAGAAAATAGCTCGCCTGTGCTGGAGGGGTACCTCCAATTTCTTTATGCTTCTTCTCTGTTTTTGCAAAAATACAAAGCCCGTCTCGCACTTGAGATGGGCTTTGTCAGTAATCTGTCTTTCGCGTAGCGAAAGCTTTTTGCAGCACCTTCTGCCCTTTTTTCGTATTTTTATTTGTTAAATATTTGTGTCTGCCTGAAAGGAGGCTCGTCATCGGTTACATTACGTGAAAGCAATCATTACAAGAAACGATCAGACCACCGTCCTTGAACTGCCGACCTCCCGAATGGAGCTTGCGGGTTCTTTAGCCGGATCGGTGCGCCACCCGATTGACTCCGGGGACGCAGGGATGCGCCTCCGTCAAATTGCCGAATGGGTAAATATCAATTTTGCGTTGCGCTGTCATATCTTATAAATATGCATCATTTTCGGATAAACACTTGACAAATCCCGGATTATAGTGTATAATTATGCACGCAACCTGAAAAATAAGCATAAAAACGAGGTTTTTATCATGAAAAGCAAACAGATCAAAAAAATCGTTCTGGCATATTCCGGCGGTCTTGATACGTCCATTATCATTCCGTGGCTGAAGGAAAATTACAACAACCCCGAAATCATTGCGGTTTCCGCCAATGTCGGTCAGGCGGACGAGCTGGAGGGGCTGGAAGAAAAGGCGCTGAAGACCGGCGCTTCCAAGATCTACATCGAAGATATCACAGAGGATTTCCTGACCGATTATGTATTCCCCTGCGTGCAGGCTGGTGCGCTGTACGAAAACTATATGCTCGGCACCGCGTTTGCCCGCCCGCCCATCGCCAAGAGAATTGTGGAGATCGCGCTTGCCGAAGGCGCGGACGCTATCTGCCACGGCTGCACCGGCAAGGGCAACGACCAGGTCCGCTTCGAAATGGCAATCAAGGCGCTTGCCCCGGACATGACCATTATCGCACCGTGGCGGGAATGGAGCATCAAATCCCGTGAGGAAGAGATCGCCTATGCGGAAGCACACAACGTGCCGCTGAAGATCAGCCGCGAAACCAACTACTCCAAGGATAAAAACATCTGGCACCTCTCGCACGAGGGGTTGGATCTGGAGGATCCGGCAAACGAGCCGCAGTACAACAAGAAAGGATTCCTGGAGCTCGGCGTTTCCCCGGAGCAGGCACCCGATGTGCCGACCTATGTGACCGTGCACTTTGAAAAGGGTGTGCCCACGGCGGTCAACGGAAAGAAAATGGGTGCGGTGGAGCTGGTGACCGTGCTCAACGAGCTGGGCGGCAAGAACGGTATCGGACTTCTCGACATTGTGGAAAACCGGCTGGTCGGCATGAAGTGCCGCGGCGTATACGAGACCCCCGGCGGAGCGATCCTCTACAAGGCGCACGAAATCCTCGAAACCATTTGCCTCGACAAGGAGACCTCGCATTACAAAGCGCTGGTCGCGCAGAAGCTGGCGGAAATCGTTTACAACGCGCAGTGGTTCACGCCTCTGACCGAAGCGATCCTTGCATTCGTCAAAACCACGCAGGCAACCGTGACCGGCGATGTCAAGCTGAAGCTCTACAAGGGCAACCTCATCAACGCAGGCGTGACCTCTCCCTACTCGCTCTATGACCCCGAAATCGCAACCTTTGACGAGGATCACGTCTACAATCAGGCGGACGCGACCGGGTTTATCAACCTGTACGGACTTTCCACCAAGGTTTGTGCGAAGATGAAGGCGAAAAACGGGCTGAAATAATCAAAAAAAGGATTCTGAATCATGGCAAAAATGTGGGCGGGAAGAACCGATGGCGCCACCGACCGGCTGGCGGACGATTTCAATTCATCCATCGGATTTGACAGCCGGATGTTCCGGCAGGACATCAGGGGAAGCATGGCGCACGCCGCCATGCTTTCCGCTACGGGAATCATCGGGGCAGAGGAAGCCGACACCCTGATTGCGGGGCTGGAGGGGATCCTCAAGGATCTGGAACGCGGCACGCTTTCCTTCGACCCTGCCTGCGAGGATATCCATATGTTTGTGGAGGAAGTGCTGACGGCACGTGTGGGAGATGTGGGAAAAAAACTGCACACCGCGCGCAGCCGGAACGACCAGGTGGCGCTGGATCTGCGGATGTACCTGATGGAGGAGATCGATACGATCTCGGCGCTGCTGAAACAGCTGATTGCCACCGTAACCGACAAGGCGGAATGCTACGAAGCAACCATCATGCCGGGATATACCCATCTGCAGCGCGCACAGCCGGTCACATTCGGGCACCATCTCATGGCGTATGCCATGATGTTCCGGCGGGATACGGAACGGCTTGCGGACTGCCGCAAACGGACGGCGGTCTGCCCCATCGGCTCCTGCGCGCTGGCGGGAACCACCTACCCCACCGACCGGAGAGCGGAAGCGGCGGCGCTCGGTTTTCCCTCCGTTTGCGAAAACAGCATGGACGGGGTCTCCGACCGCGACTTCTGCGCGGAGCTTCTGGGGGCGCTGTCCATTTTGATGATGCACCTTTCCCGCTTCTCCGAGGAGATCATTCTCTGGAGCAGTTGGGAATTCCGGTTTGTGGAACTTTCCGATGCGTTTACCACCGGCTCCTCCATCATGCCGCAGAAAAAGAATCCCGACATGGCAGAGCTGGTGCGCGGAAAAACCGGCAGAGTGTACGGGGATCTCATTGCCCTGCTGACCGTACTCAAAGGGCTTCCGCTTGCATACAACAAGGATATGCAGGAGGATAAGGAAAGCGTATTTGACGCCTGCGACACCGTAAAAGCCTGCCTTGGCGTGTTTAACGGAATGATTGCCTCTATGCGTGCCATTCCGGAAAATATGCTGAATGCCGCAAAAAAGGGCTTTATCAATGCAACCGATGTGGCGGATTACCTGACCAAAAAGGGTGAACCCTTCCGCAGTGCCTACAAAATTTCCGGGCAGCTGGTCGCCTACTGCATCGCGCACGGCAAGGTGCCGGAGGAACTGGAGCTTTCCGTTTTCCGGGAGTTCAGTCCCCTGTTTGACGAATCCGTATACGAGGCAATCGACCTGTCAGCCTGCGTGGAGAAGCGCATCAGCGAGGGGGGAACCTCGGTCTCTTCGGTCAAAAAACAGATTGCACAGATGCGGGAGTTTCTGAAATCATGAAAAAAATTTTTATTGACGGCAGTGCGGGCACGACCGGGCTCCGGATTTTCGAACGTCTTTCGTCCCGCACCGACATCACGCTCCTCACTCTGCCGGAGAAGGAGCGCAAGGATCCCGCTTCGCGCGCACGCGCGTTGAATACGGCGGACATTGCCATCCTGTGCCTGCCCGACGCGGCGGCGCGGGAGGCGGTGTCCCTGATTGAAAACCCGGACACGGTGGTGCTGGACACCTCTACCGCCCACCGCACCGCACCCGGATGGGTCTACGGCTTTCCGGAGCTTTCCCCCGCCCAGGCGGAAGCAATCCGCACGGCAAAGCGCATCGCCGTGCCGGGATGCCACGCCAGCGGCTTCATCGCACTGACCGCACCGCTGCGCGCAGCAGGGATTCTTCCCGGAGGAACCCTGCTTTCCTGCTTTTCCCTGACCGGGTACAGCGGCGGCGGCAAGAAAATGATTGCGGAATATGAAATGCAGCCGTCCCCGGCGAAGTTGCACGCCCCACGTCAGTATGCGCTGGAGCAATCGCACAAGCATCTCCCCGAAATGGCTGCCGTGAGCGGGCTCCCCGCCCCCGTGTTCTGCCCTGTGGTCGGCGATTTCTACAGCGGGATGCAGGTCACGGTGCCGCTGTTCGCGGCGCAGTGCGTATCGGGAACCACGAAAGAGCAGATTGCGGCGCTCTACCGGGATATCTACAGGGGACCCGTGGTCCGCTTCACCGAAGTGCCGGACGAGGGCGGATTCCTGTCCGCCGCTTCCCTTTCGGGAAAGGATTCCATGCAGATCAGCGTGAGCGGAAACGAAGATCGGATGCTGCTGCTTGCGGTTTACGACAATCTCGGAAAGGGTGCGTCCGGCGCGGCACTGGAATGTCTGAATATGATACTGGACACGGACCCCTGCGAGGGGCTTTGCCTGTAAGGAGGAACCATGAAAACAGTGGAAGGCGGCGTTTGCGCCGCGAAAGGCTTTCTTGCCGCAGGTGTGCATTGCGGCATCCGGAAAAACAAAACGAAAAAAGATCTCGCGCTGATCTACAGTGAAAAAAAGGCGACCGCGGCGGCGGTCTATACCACCAATCTGGTCAAAGGGGCGCCGCTGGTTGTGACGAAACAGCACCTGGCGGACGGGATGGCACAGGCGGTAATCTGCAACAGCGGCAACGCCAACACCTGCAATGCAAACGGCGTGGAGATTGCGGAGGAGATGTGTTCCCTGCTGGCTGACAAGCTCGGCGTTTCCGCCGACGATGTGGTGGTTGCCTCCACCGGCGTCATCGGTCAGCCGCTTGACATTGCGCCGATTGCCGCCGGCATCCCCCAGTTGGTCGCGTCGCTCGGCAAGGATTCCGCATCCGCGGCACAGGGCATCATGACCACGGATACCAAGCGCAAAGAGATCGCCGTGGAATTTCAGATCGGCGGCGCGACCTGCCACCTCGGCGGGATTGCAAAAGGCTCCGGAATGATCCACCCCAATATGGCAACCATGCTGGTCTTTCTGACGACGGACTGTGCAATCAGCGCCAAAATGCTGCAGCAGGCGCTCTCCGGCGATGTGTCGGAAACGTTCAACATGGTCAGCGTGGACGGAGATACTTCCACCAACGATATGGTTACGCTTCTTGCAAACGGAATGGCGGGCAACGTGGAAATCACCGCACCGGGGGCGGACTTTGATGCCTTCATGCAGGCGCTCAACACGGTGACCGTTTACCTCTGCCGCCGCATTGCCGGGGACGGCGAGGGTGCCACCAAGCTCCTGGAATGCAAGGTCACGGGCGCCGCAACCCATGAGATTGCCAAAACCGTCGCCAAAAGCGTAATCTGCTCCTCCCTGACCAAAGCAGCCATGTTCGGCGCGGATGCCAACTGGGGACGCGTGCTGTGCGCCATCGGATACAGCGGTGCCGATGTGGACGTCACGAAGATTGATGTCGCCTTCCGCTCCCCTGCCGGAACCGTTGCGGTGTGCCAAAACGGCGCCGGAATCCCTTTTTCCGAAGAGCAAGCCAAGAGCATCCTGTCGGAGAGCGAAATCGAAATCCTGGTAGAACTGAACGCCGGCAGTGCCGTCTCCACCGCGTGGGGATGCGACCTGATCTATGATTATGTAAAAATCAACGGTGACTACCGGACATAATACGGAGAAAAAATGGATATTACCAACGCGAAACGGGCGGAGGTTCTGGTACACGCTCTGCCGTATATTCAGGAGTACACCGGAAAGATCGTTGTCATCAAATACGGCGGCAACGCCATGATCAACGAGGATCTGAAGGATTCGGTCATGATGGATATCGTTCTGCTCTCCCTGATCGGCGTCCGGGTGGTGCTGGTGCACGGCGGCGGACCCGAAATCACCGATATGCTGAAAAAGATCGGAAAAGAAAGCGTATTCGTAGACGGACTGCGCGTCACCGACCGGGAAACCGCGGACACCGTACAGATGGTTCTTGCGGGAAAGGTCAACAAAAGCCTTGTCGCACGGATCGAAAACAAGGGCGGAAACGCCATCGGGCTATCCGGCATGGACGGACGCATGATTGAGGCAAGGGTCAAGGATGCGCGTCTCGGATTCGTGGGAGAAATCACAAAGGTCAACGTTGCCCCGATTCTGGACGTCATCGACAAGGGATACATTCCCGTGGTTTCCACCGTAGGGTGTGACCGCGAGGGAAACGTTTACAACATCAACGCCGACACTGCGGCGGCAAAGATCGCGGGCGAGTTGCGGGCGGAAAGCCTGATCTCCGTGACCGACATCGCAGGCATCCTGCGCGACAGGAACGACCCCGCCACGCTGATTCCCGTGATTCGCACGGCAGACGCGCCGGGGCTGATTGCCGACGGAACCATCAGCGGTGGCATGATCCCCAAGGTGGAGTGCTGTATCAACGCCATCCGCTGGGGAGTCAACCGCGTGTTCATCATCGACGGACGCATCCCGCACGCGATTCTGATCGAAATGCTGACCAATGAGGGCATTGGGACCATGTTTACGGAAGGGCTCCCCACCCTACGGTCGGAAGGAGGACTGTAATGCAACCGGATATCCAAGCGCTGGACAGGCAGTATATCGCCGGCACCTACCGCCGCTTCCCTGCGGTGCTCAGGCACGGGAAGGGATCCCTGGTTTATGACGAAAACGAAAAGGAATATATCGACCTCTCCTCCGGTATTGCGGTGAACACCTTCGGCTATGCGGACGATGTCTGGCAGGCGGCTGTCACCGCGCAGCTCGGCACCCTGCAGCACACCTCCAACCTGTATTACTCCGAGCCATGCGCCGTGCTTGCTTCCATGCTCTGCGAAAAAACCGGCATGAGCAGAGTCTTTTTTTCCAATTCCGGGGCGGAAGCCAACGAGTGCGCCATCAAGGTGGCGCGCAAGTACGCGCAGGAGAAAAAAGGAAAAGAGCATTATCACATCATCACACTGGAAAACAGCTTCCACGGGCGGACGATTACCACGCTTGCGGCAACCGGGCAGGCGGTTTTCCACCGGGATTTCACCCCGCTGACCGCAGGATTTCACCATGTACCGGCGGGCGACCTTGCGGGTGTGCAAAAGCTGCTTGACGCCTACCCGACCGCCGCCGTGATGATTGAGATCGTGCAGGGCGAGGGCGGTGTGATTCCGTTGGATCAGACCTTTGTCAAAGAGCTTGCCGCCCTGCTTTGCGCGCGCGATGTGCTTCTGATCTGCGATGAGGTGCAGATCGGAAACGGCAGAAGCGGAATGCTTTACGGATACATGAATTACGGCATTCAGCCGGATATTTTCACCACCGCCAAGGGACTGGGCGGCGGGCTTCCGATCGGCGCTACGGTGCTGGGGGAACGGGTAAAGGACGTGCTGACGCCGGGCACGCACGGCTCCACCTTTGGGGGGAACCCGGTGTGCTGTGCCGGTGCCGTTTCCATTCTTTCCCGCCTGAACGAGGAAACGCTTGCCGGGGTGCGGGAACGCTCCGCATATATCGTAGGCGAGCTGACCGGTGCCCCCGGCGTGCGCTCCGTAACCGGGCTCGGACTGATGCTCGGGGTGGAGACCGAGCGCCCGGCGGCAGACGTAATCCGGGCGTGCATGGAAAGGGGCGTTCTGGTCATCAGCGCCAAAGAAAAGGTGCGGCTGCTGCCCGCGCTGAACATTCCGATGCCGCTGCTGGAACGGGCGGTGCATATTCTGAAAGAGGTCTGCTCCGGCGGACAGGAGGGCATATGAACACATTCAAAGGCAGGGATTTTCTGAAGCTGCTGGACTTTACCCCGGCGGAAATCGGGGCATTGCTGGATCTTTCGGCAGATCTGAAGGCGAAAAAGAAAAACGGCGTGGTGCATCGCCTGTGCGAGGGGAAAAATCTTGCCCTGATTTTTGAGAAAACCAGCACCCGCACGCGCTGTGCCTTTGAGGTAGCTGCAAGGGATCTCGGCATGGGTGTCACCTATCTGGATCCGACCGGATCGCAGATCGGCAAAAAGGAAAGCATCGCGGACACCGCCCGCGTGCTGTCGGGGATGTTTGACGGCATCGAGTACCGCGGGTTCGGGCAGAGCATTGTGGAGGAGCTTGCAAAGTATGCCTCCGTTCCGGTGTTCAACGGGCTGACCGATGAATTCCACCCGACGCAGATTCTGGCGGATTTTCTCACCGTCCGCGAGCATTTCGGCAGGCTGAAGGATATCCGCTTCACCTACATGGGCGATGCCCGCTTCAACATGGGCAACTCCCTGATGGTGGGCTGTGCCAAGATGGGACTGCACTTTACGGCTGGCGCGCCGAAGGGATACTTCCCGGATCCCGCGCTGATTGCCGCGTGCGAAAAAATTGCCCGGGAGACCGGCGCCACTCTGCGCTTCTGTGAAGATCCCGCCGAAGCCGCCCGGGACGCACAGGTGATCTATACCGACGTATGGGTTTCCATGGGTGAAGCGGATGCGGTCTGGGCGGAACGCATTGCGGCGCTCTCCCCGTATCAGGTGAACGAAGCGCTGATGAAACACGCCGCGCCGGACGCGGTTTTCATGCACTGCCTGCCCGCGTATCACGACAAAAACACGGCAATCGGCAGGGAGAAATGCGAAAAGTTCAGCAGGGATGCCATGGAAGTGAGCAACGGGGTATTCGAAAGCCCGCAGTCGGTCGTGTTTGAGGAGGCGGAAAACCGGATGCACACCATTAAAGCCGTGCTTGCCGCCATGATCGGGGGCGCCGGGGAAGTATGAAACGGTACCTGGTCTTTGCCGACGGCGAGGTGATCGTGGGGGAGGCATTCGGCGCCGCGCACGCCACAGTGGGAGAGCTGGTGTTCACCACCGGCATGGGCGGATACGTGGAAACCCTGACCGACCCCAGCTACGCGGGACAGATCATTCTGCAGACCTTTCCGCTGATCGGCAATTACGGCATCATCCCCGAAGATTTTGAGGGCAAAAGCGCCGCGCGCGGATACGTGGTGCGGGAATGGTGCGAACACCCCTCCAACTTCCGCTGTGAAATGACGTTGGATGCTTACCTGAAAGAAGCCGGCATCCCCGGCATCTGCGGGGTGGACACGCGGGCAATTACCAAAAAAATCCGGGAAAAGGGCGTGATGAACGCCATGATCTCCGACACGATGGATGTGAATCTTGCCGACATCGCGGCATACCGGGTGCGCAATGCCGTCGCGGGGGTCTCCTGCAGGGAGCCATACACCGTCTCCCCGGAGACCCCTTTGCGCCGCGTGGTCCTGCTGGACTACGGCACCAAGCAGAACATCGTCCGGGAGCTGGTCAGGCGCGGCTGTGCCGTGCGGGTACTCCCCCACACCGCCACGGCAAAAGAGATTCTCTCCCTTGCGCCGGACGGCGTCCTGCTCTCCAACGGTCCCGGCGACCCCGCCGACAACAAAGAGGAAATTGCCGTGCTGGCGGAGCTTGCGGGCAGGGTACCGATCTTCGGCATTTGCCTGGGGCATCAACTTCTGGCGCTGGCGCTCGGCGGAAAGACCGAAAAGCTGAAATACGGGCATCGCGGGGTCAACCAGCCGGCAACAGACCTTGTCACCGGGCAAACCTACATGACCAGTCAGAACCATGGTTATGCCGTGGTTGCCGACAGCATTCCCGGTGTCGGCTCCGTGCGGTTCCGCAACGCCAATGACGGCACGTGCGAAGGAGTGGATTATCCAGCCCTGCGCGCTTTTTCGGTGCAGTTTCACCCGGAGGCGCACGCGGGTCCCCTGGACACCGCATTTCTGTTCGACCGGTTTATCGGAATGATGGAGGAAACGTAAGATGCCGCTTTGCAAAGAGATCAAAAAGGTACTGGTCATCGGCTCCGGTCCCATCGTCATCGGTCAGGCGGCGGAGTTTGACTACGCGGGTGCACAGGCGTGCCGCGTGCTGAAGCAAGCGGGCATCAACGTGGTGCTGGTCAACTCCAACCCCGCCACCATCATGACCGACAAGGCACTCGCGGACGAAATATACCTGGAACCGCTGAACACGGAAACGCTCCGGCGGATCATACTCCGGGAACAACCGGACAGCCTGCTGGCGGGGCTGGGCGGGCAGACCGGGCTTACACTTGCCATGCAGCTCTCAGCGGACGGATTCCTGCAGGAACACGGTGTACGTCTGCTCGGAACCGATGCCGCGGCGATTGACTGTGCGGAGGATCGGGAGCTGTTCAAGAAAGCCATGGAGCGGATCGGTCAGCCCACCGTTCCCTCGGATGTTGCGCATACCGCAGAGGCGGCGCTGGCGGTAGCGGAGAGGATCGGCTACCCCGTTATCGTGCGCCCGGCATTCACTCTCGGCGGGGCTGGCGGCGGCGTGGCGGAAAACCCGGCAGAGCTGGCGGAGGTTGCGAAAAACGGGCTGGATGCCTCCCCCATTTCTCAGATTCTGGTGGAACGGTATATTTACGGCTGGAAGGAGATCGAGTTTGAAACCATGCGGGACGCACGCGGAAATGCGATTGCCGTGTGCAGCATGGAGAACGTGGATCCCGTCGGCGTGCATACCGGGGACAGCATCGTGGTGGCGCCGGCACTGACTCTCGCGGACAGAGAGCTGCAGATGCTGCGCAGTGCCTCACTGGAAATCATCTCGTCCCTCGGAATCGTCGGCGGGTGCAACTGCCAGTTCGCCCTGAACCCGGATTCCTTTGAATATGCGGTCATCGAGGTCAACCCGCGTGTTTCGCGTTCCTCGGCACTTGCCAGCAAGGCGACCGGATATCCGATTGCCAAGATCACCACCAAAATCGCGCTCGGCTACACGCTGGACGAAATCCGGAACGACATCACGGGCAAAACCTGCGCCTGCTTCGAGCCGGCACTGGACTATGTGGTGGTCAAATTTCCCAAATGGCCGTTTGACAAGTTTGCGGGAATCAGCCGGAAGCTCGGCACCCAGATGAAAGCCACCGGCGAGGTGATGGCAATCGGCACAAGCTTTGAAGCGGCACTGATGAAGGCGGTGCGCGGAGCGGAAATCTCGCTGGACAGCCTGAACGCCGCCCCCGTAGACGGGCGCAGTGTGGAGGATCGCCTTGCCGACCGGGACGACCGCCGGCTTTTCACGGTATTTGAAGCACTGAAGCACGGCGTCACCCCCGAAAAAATCAACGAAATCACCCGCATCGACCGCTTCTTCCTTGACAAACTGCAGCATCTGGCAGATCTGGAAAAGGAACTGGCAGACGGGCTATCCCCTGCCCTTTACGAGACCGCGAAAAAAATGGGATATCCGGATTCCGCCATCCGGCGGATTGCGGGCGCGAAGGAACTCCCGCATCTTGCGGCATCCTACAAAATGGTGGACACCTGCGGCGCGGAATTCTCCGCCGAGACCCCGTATTTCTATTCCACCTACGACCGCGTCTGCGAAGCGCGGGAGCTGGCGCGCTCCGGCAAGCCCTGCGTAATGGTGCTGGGATCCGGTCCGATCCGGATCGGACAGGGAATTGAATTCGATTACTCCTCGGTGCACTGCGTCTGGACGCTGAAAAAACTCGGCTATGACGTGGTGATCGTCAATAACAACCCGGAAACCGTCTCCACGGACTACGACACGGCGGATCGGCTGTACTTCGAGCCGCTTTGTGCGGAGGATGTGATGAACATCATTGAAGTGGAGAAGCCCGTTGGCGTAGTGGTGGCGTTCGGCGGGCAGACCGCCATACGCCTGACAGGATTCCTGGACAGCCACGGCATCCCGATTCTCGGCACCTCTGCGGAAGGAATCGACATTGCGGAGGACCGGGAACGATTTGACACCCTGCTGGGAAAATACGGAATCAGGCGTCCCCGGGGCTGCGGCGTGCTGACCGAGGAAGAAGCCGCGACTGCGGCAGAGCGCCTCGGCTACCCGGTGCTGCTGCGCCCCTCCTACGTCATCGGCGGGCAGAACATGACCATCGTGCACAACGAGGAACATCTGCGGCGCTATATGCGGCGAATCCTGCAGAACGGAATTGAGAACCCCGTGCTGGTGGACAAGTACATGATGGGCTCCGAGCTGGAGGTGGACGTCATCTCCGACGGCAGGGACGTACTCATTCCCGGCGTGATGCAGCACATCGAGCGGGCAGGCGTTCACAGCGGGGACTCCATTGCCGTGTACCCGCCCTACAACATCAGCGACATCATGATGCACCGCATCATCGAATGCTCCGAAAAGCTGGCGCTCTCGCTCGGCACCAAGGGGCTGGTGAATATCCAGTATCTGATCTGGCAGAACGAGCTTTATGTCATCGAAGTAAACCCCCGCGCCTCCCGCACGGTCCCCTACATCAGCAAAGTAACCGGTGTCCCGATGGTGGATCTTGCCACGCAGGTCATGACCGGAACTGCGGTCAGGGATCTCGGCTTCGGAACCGGGCTTTGCAACGTCCCGCCGTATTTTGCCGTCAAGGTGCCGGTATTCTCATTTGAAAAGCTGACCGATGCCAATTCCTACCTGGGACCGGAAATGAAATCCACCGGGGAGGTGCTCGGCATCGGAAGAACGCTGAACGAAGCGCTGTTCAAGGGACTGACGGCGGCAGGACTCTCCCTCGCCGCACCAACGCCCGGAAAAGAAACCGGCGTCCTGCTCAGTGTGGAAGAACACGACCGCACGGAGGTGCTTGCCCTCGCGGAAAAGCTGGAGATGCTCGGAATGCGCCTGTATGCCACACCGGATACCGCTGCGGCAATCGGATCGCTCGGCATGGATGTCACGGTTGTTCCTTCCATTGCCGAGGAGGACGGCGTCCCCGCGCTGCTGGACAGCGGAAAGATCGGCTATATCGTTTATACCGGCGCGGCATATGACTCCACCGTGGATCTTTATGTCAGTCTGCACCGCCATGCCATGCAGGCGGGAGTCCCCTGCTTTACCTCGCTGGACACCGCCAACGCGGTAGCGGACATCATCGCGGCGGGCTACCGGTGCGACAACACGGAACTGGTGGATCTGAACCATATGCGGACCGAACGCGCATGGCTCCGCTTTGCCAAAATGGAAGCCACCGGAGACGATTATATCTTTGCGGAGAATTTTGACGGCAGCATCACCTGCCCGGAATCCCTGAGCATCACCCTGTGCGACCGGCATTACGGGATCGGTGCTTTCGGGCTGGTGCTCCTGGAGAAAAGCCCGGTTGCGGATTGCCGGATGCGGGTCTTCAACCGGGACGGAAGCCGCGGACAGATTGCAGGAAACAGCCTGCGCAACGTCGGAAAATACCTGCATGACGCAGGCTATGTTTCGGGAGACACGGTCCGCGTGGAGACCGACGGCGGTGTGCGCCGGCTGAAGCTCTATCTCACCGACGGGGCGGTATCCTCCGTCACCGTTGACATGGGGCGCGCGGTGCTGACCCCTGCGGCACTTCCCTGCACCTTTCCCGGAGAAACAGCGGTCAACGTACCGCTCACGGTTCTGGGGAAGGAATACCGCGTTACCTGCGTTTCCATGGGCAACCCGCACTGCGTCACCTTCTGTGACCGCATCGATACGCTTCCGCTCCGGGAGCTCGGTCCCGCATTTGAAAACGCGCCGGAGTTTCCGGAACGGGTCAATACTGAATTCGTGCGGGTTGTCAATCCCGTGACGCTGAAAATGCGCGTGTTTGAGCGCGGCAACGGCGAAACCTTTGCCTGCGGCAGCGGCGCGTGTGCCGCCGTGGTCGCGGCGGTGGAAAACGGGTATTGCGAAAAGGACAGGGATATCACGGTCAAGGTTCGGGGCGGAACCCTGACTGTCCGCTATACTACGGACGGAGTCGTGACCCTGACGGGCGATGCGAAACTGATTTTCACCGGCGAGGTGCGGTACTGATTGACACAAACCAACACGGCGCCTCCGGGAATATTCCCGGAGGCGCCGCTTGGTTTTTCATCGGATTTCCGATGATTCAGGCTTCCTCTTTTGCGTTTGCTTCCGCAGTCACGGTCGCAACGCCGTCGGTCACCTTAACCGTGTAGGTATAATCGTTGGTTGCCTTGAGGGTGTAAACACCGGTTTCGGCATCATACGTGCACTCCGCAATCAGAATGGAGTTGTATGCCGGCTTGCCGTCCACATCCTTGGAGGCTCTCTGTGCCATCAGGAGAACCTTGTTCCCGGGGAGAATATCCACATAGTAACCGGCATCCGCCGTATAAACCGTGGTTGCCTCGGTCTTTGTGACCGTTGCGCTCTCATATACGGGAAGCGGCTGATCCTCTTTCTTGTCTTCTCCGCCGATGATCTCGGAACTCTTTTCCTTCAGATCCAGCTGATAGTATGCGGTGGATGTAACCTTTCCGTTCTCATCCTTCTCCCGGACAACATAGTAGAGCTTTCCGTCATTGAGCATGACGTTGTCGGCATTCAAAGCCTCCCCGTCCTTGGAAAGTCCGAAGGAGAAGTACGCACCGGAGGAAACGTTCATATCCGACGCGATGACACGGTTGACCGTTACCCGATAGCCGTCGTTTGCCTCCACCGTCTCCTCCCGGAGCAGGGCATAAACGCTGTAGCCGTAGGTCTGGAAGACAGAGAATGCGCGGCGGGTAAGGATGACGGAATACGTGTAGTTGTCCTTTCCCTTGAAGGTTGCGCGGTAATAGTTGTTGCCGAGCGAAACCAGTTCTGCATGATCCACCTCGGACATCCTCGTTCCGTCGCTCTCCAGATACTTGGAGTTCTCCCCGAAGGTCGCATTGAGATAGCTGGAAGTTGCCTTTCCGTCCTCACCGTACTCGGTGCAGAGTGTGACGGTTCCGTAGGTGTTGGGGAACTGACTTGCGGCACTGGAGCCCATCATCTGGTAGATGTAGTAGAGGTAGTACAGGTAGTTGTACGAAGGCATGGTCATCACATAGGACAGGCCCGTGACCGCATAGGTGCTCTCCGAGCTGTTTCCAATGCCCGTTCCCTGGTAGCTGATGGTAATGTCAAAGCGGAAATAACCGATGGTCAGGTAGGTTTCCGTTTTTCCGTCCGTTACCTTTCTGACAACATTGCAGGAGTAGTTCTTTCCGTTGATGACAACAGTTCCCGAAACGGAGAATTCGTCACTGCCGGAAGGAGCGAAGGTCAGCTTTTCGATCGGCGCGTAAAGCTCGGTCTTGGAATCCACCAGTACAGGGTACAGCCCCTTGGTTTCTTCCTCGCGGACAAAGCTGATGGCAAATCCGTCGTTCTTGTAGTAGGTTTTGTTGTTGTACTCCTTGATGTCCGAGAGTTTTCCGAAGTTCTCCTCGATGTAACCGTACCGGTTCTTGTCCGTAGCGGTTTCGTCCAGGTGGAAGAGCGTTACGTTGTCGTCATCATCAATCGTATAGTAGTATCTGACGTTGTTGTTGAAGATTGCAAATCCGTACTTGGAGAACAGGAGAGATTCCAGTTCCTTGGTGTAATACGCGATGGACGTATAGGAGCGCGGGGTTGCGGTTCCCTTTTCCGCATCGTAGACATAGATGAATGCATCCGTTGCGGCATCGTTGACGTAGTAGAGCAGCGACTCGGTGATCAGCGAATAGGTACCGGTTTCCTTCTTTCCGTCCATGAGGTACTTGGTGGCGGTTCCGTCGCTGTTCAGCAGGAGTACCGACCAGTCATCCTCATTGACATAGGTGTGAACAACCTCCTCGTGAAGCACGTGGAATGCATTGTAGGCATTGCTTCCGATCTTCATGGAACCGACCTTGCAGTTGAGCGTATGCTCGGTGGAACCGTCCTTGTAGGTCAGAAGGATGTAGCCGTCCTTCAGCGTGTAGGTTGCGTTTGCATCAATGTTGATGGTTTTCGGATCGGTTCCGGTTTCGTCCGATTCCATCCGGAACACGGTCGCGCCGCCAAGACCGTCCAACGTTGCATAAATGCCCTCGAACACTTGGTTGTCCGCGATCAGATAGGTCTTTCCGTACTCTTCGCTCCGCAGATAGCAGGTGCCGTACTGCACGAGGAAGTTATAGATCCCTTCCGACATGGAAATCTGCACGTTGTCGCCGTTCTTCTGATACAAACCGACGATCTCTCTGCCGTCATCGTCGGTATAGGTTGCGGCAAAGCCGAATCCGTCCAGCTTCAGAATCCCGTTCTTGGTATTTGCAGAAGCGAAGCTCCCTTCATATTCCTTGTCATAAAGGAACAGATAATTCTTACCGGACGCGGTACGCGCCAGTGCCTCAAAGCGGACTGCCGGCTCATCCGTGTACTCCTTCTCCTCTTCGGAAACGAAGACGTAAATCGGGAAACCGGTGAGAGAGGTTCTGCCGGTTTCGGCAAAGGTGCCCTCGTAGGTCTTGACCGTCTGCGTCTCGCCGTCGACCGTGACAACGTTGTACGTTGCGCCGGTCTTCGGGTTCACAACCAGATACAGCTGACGGTTGATCGTGCCGTCCTTTTCCACCACATAATAAACCGTTGTGGTCGTTTTGTACACAACGAAGGACTTATCTTCCGCGGATCTGATGTCGTATTCCTCAATCAATCTGGCTATGATCTCTCTTTTCCCGTCACTCATCGACGGGGATTTCCTTGGTCTTCCCATTTTTCTCTTCCTTCCTGTGCTCTCTTCCTATTATACCGCATTTCTTCGGTATTTACAGAAAATTTTGCACAGGCTTGATTTAGCGAAGACAGCAGATCGGGTAACAGACACGGCAGACTTTCATCATTGCGACAACCTCAAAGCATTTGGGAGTTTTTTCTGAATTATTTTGTCAAAGCGCCGCAATCCGCGCAAAAGCGCCACGACCTTTCGATCGTGACGCTTTTGTGACAGGCTTGAACAGCCGCCTTTGCGGGAAACAGGGTGATTACTTGCCCTGCATGCCGGTCTCGTAAGACTGGATCATCTTCTTGACCATCTGACCGCCGATGGACCCCGCCTGACGGGCGGTGAGATCACCGTTGTAGCCCTGGTTCAGCGTGACGCCCACCTCAGTGGCAGCCTCCATCTTGAACTGATCAAGAGCCTTCTTGGCTTCGGGAACGAGTGCCTTATTGCTTGCCATAATTGCGAATCCCCTTTTTGCGTGTTTGCGCTGGGCAACATTGCCCGGCGCGATCTATATTCATCGAGCCCGCAGAGCGAATCTCGCTCTCCGCCGAGGTGTCGGCGGCTGCGGGCTTCGTTCGTGCTTGCTCTGGTATTATTGTGATTCGCAGAATGCGGTTTATGAATGGGAAAATGTAGAGAAAATGTCATTGTGATATCTGCATAGTCAGTCATCCTCTTACATCAGAGCGCGTATTTGGTCTTGAGTCTGTCCAGTATCTTCCCGATCGGACGTGCGAACAGCCAAAGAAAGACCGTGTTGGACACAGCGTAGATTGCCGTAAACGGTGCGGCAGACAGAATCGCCGCAAGGTAGCGCGAAATATTGAAGGCGCCATCCGCCCACAGCACCGTCCAGATATCCATCAGAAAGGAATACAGGACGCCGGAGAGAACGGCATACAGCGTCAGCGCGATTCTGCTTTTCTTCAGCGGAGCCGCGAGCAGTCCGGCGATAAAGCCGAGTATCCCCCAGCTGAACATCTGGAACGGCGTCCACGGTCCCTGCCCGAAATAGAAATTGGATATCACCGCCGACAATGCGCCGGTCAGAAAGCCTGCCTCACTGCCAAAATACATTGCAGTGATAACCACCATCGCCGTCACCGGCTTAAACGCGGGGATCATAGCGAACAGGATTCTGCCCAGCACCGAGAGGGCAGTCATGCACGCGAGCAGAACCATCCGTTTCGCATCCGCCCCGCTCCGCTCAAAATGCAGAACAACCGGGACGCAGGAAAGCAGCGTCACGCACAGGGATACCCACGCATACTGCCTGTCCCGGAACAGCAAGGCGCCGCCGACCACGACAGCCGGGATCAGAATCAGAAGAACGCAGTAGGAAATGATTTTTTTCATGCGTCCGTCCCCTCCGTGCAGAATCTTACAACCTGCCCGCAGGTCACGGCATTTGGGCATAGCGTGCGCGCCATGCGGTTTGCGGCAGTAGTATAGAAGGTGTTCCCGCCGAAGAAGCGGGACGGGGTATCCGCCGACAGTATTTCCCCGTCAAAGAACAGCGCGCATCGGTCGGCAGTCTCCGCCGCAAATTCAACGTCATGCGTGACCATCAGCAAGGTCATGCCCTCCGCCTTCAGCCGTGTCAGAATGTCCCGCAGCACCTGCTTTGCCCCTGCATCAATGCCCTTGGTCGGTTCGTCCAGCAACAGGATGCGCGGCTCTGTCAGCAGTACCTTGGCAAGCGCGCACTTCTGCTGCTCCCCGCCGCTGAGATCAAAGGGGTTGCGGTCGAGCAGATGCGCGATGCCAAACCTTGCCGCCGCCTCGGACACCCGCTTTTCGCGCTCCTGCTTCGGAACGCCGTGTGCTTCCAGTATCTCATAAAAGTCTCCCCGCACCGTATCCCGGATAAACACTGTCTGCGGGTTCTGCGGCAGGAGAGCCAGAAGACCGTGGTACAGGGAATTTCCCCGGTACTCCCGAATCAGCCTGCCGTCCACCAGCACTTTGCCCCGGTATGCCTTTCCGATCCCGGCTATGACCTGCAGCATCGTGGTCTTGCCGGTTCCGTTCCCCCCAAGCACCGCGTACAGCTCGCCGGCGTACACCTGCATGGACGTGCCCCGCAGAACATCCGGCAAATCACGCTCGTAGCGGAACCAGACGTTTTTCAACTCAACCGCGACAGCTTCCCCGTGCCGGTACTCCGGTTCGGGAAGCATACCGCCGCGACTGCCGAAATGCCGTTCCAGAAAATCCCGCCCCTCCCGAACCGTCAGCGGACAGCGGTCGGGTATATGCAGGGACTGAAAAATGCGCACCGCGCTCGGCAGCCCCGCCCGCATCGGATGCCCTGCCGGGAGGGCGGCACCGATGCGCTCCGGCGCGTCACAAAGCAGGATTCTGCCGCCGTCCATCAGCAGTACCCGGTCGGCATCGGGGAACACCTCCTCCAGCCGATGTTCCGCCAGAATCACGGTCAGTCCCAGTTCCCGGTTGAGCTTTTGCAGGGTTGCCAAAAATTCCGATGCGGCGATAGGGTCAAGCTGGCTGGTCGGCTCGTCCAGGATCAGCACCTTCGGTTGCATTACCATGACAGCGGCAAGGTTCAGCAACTGCTTCTGCCCGCCGGACAGCTCGTCCGTCCGCTTACGGAACCAATCCTGAATGCCGAAGTAGCTTGCCATTTCCCCGACGCGGCGGCGGATCACCTCGGTCGGAAGTCCCAGATTCTCCAAGCCGAACGCCAACTCATGCCAGACCTTGTCTGTAACGATCTGGTTGTCCGGGTTCTGAAGCACGTAGCCGATGTCCGCCGGCGTCCGTTCCCCGCCGCCGTATACGATACTGCCGGTCAGTTCGCCCGCCGGTGCAAACTCCGGCTTGAGCAGGCGCAAAAGCGTTGTCTTACCACAGCCGGACTCCCCGCATACCACAAGAAATTCCCCGCTCCGCACGGAAAAGCCGACCTCTTCTACCGCGTTCCGCTCCGCGCCCGGATACCGGAAGCTCAGATCCTTGATCTGTAGTATCTCCATACGATTGCCTCCCTGACTTCAATAGTAAACGGAAGAAGCGACAGCGCCCCGAACGCAATGTACACAGCCAGCGCCGCCGGCGTAAGTTCCGGTGTGCTGACGCGCGGATAGAAATCAAATGCCGTCACACCCGCCGCCATACCGACCGCAACAACACCCATCAGGGCGGCGCAGACCGCCAACAGTGCCCCATCCCGCGCCGTAAAGCGGAACAGCGAGAAATTGGTTCGATGCCCCCGTCCGTATCCCCGCGCCTTCATGGAGGCAGCCGTCTCCATTGCATTTTCCAAAGACCACGCGATCATGGCAAGAAATACCCGTCCGGCACTCCGAACCTTATCCGTATAGCCGCGCGCCGCGTACAGCCCCATCGTCTTTTGCGCGCACCGGACACGCCTCATCTGCCGCCTGAACTGCGGTACGAACCTGAGTGCCATGGACAGTACAAGAGCCAGTTTGGGAATCACGCTGCCGAACAGGTACAGAAATTTGTCGCCGGTCATTACCTCGCTGTACCCCTTGCACCAGAGCAGAACGCCGACAACAGCCACCGCCAGAGCGAACCCGTACAGGAGCGCCTCCAGCGTGACCGGGTTGCCGTTCAGAAAAAACAGCGGCGTCACGCCGTTGTGCGAAAACAGTGGATTCGTGACCGCCACCAGCAGAAAAAGCGGCACATAAAAGCCGATATCGCCGGGAACCCGGCTCCGTCTTACCAGCATGGCACAAAACAGTATGCCGCCGAGCAGAGCTGTCAGCGACAGCACCGGATTGGCGGAAAACATCGCCACGGTCAGCACGGAGAGAAAGTACACCAGCAGAACAAACGGATGCACATTGCCAAACGCTTTCACGGTATCGCTCCTTCCACCCACATACAGCCCACATCCCTGCCGAGGTCGCAGGTATATACCCATTCCACAACCTGCCCGTCATGCAAAACATACCGGGAACAGCCGTAATCCGGGAATTCTCCGTCCACGCGGTACATCCAGCCGGACAGCGGTCCGCAGGAAAATTCATACAGGTAATGCAATCCCTGGATGTACACGCTCCCGAAACTGTTTTCCCGCGCGCCCTGATACTCCATCTGAATCCGGTTATAGCGCACGGCGCGGTCGAGGATGTCAAACACCGTATCGCCGGGACGGAGCACGTAGCGGGTCGGCGGCAGGATCACACCGTCCGGCGGCACGAACTCGTCCGAGCGGAGGGCGGGATCCAGATCCCCGTAATTCTGCAGAATTGTATCACACCGGATGCTGATGGTAACCGTCTCGCTGTCCGGCGTAATATCGTCGATATGCGTGAGGTAGTACTCGTCCACAGACTGGATATTGGTTCCGTTGATGACAACGGCAACCAGCAGAACGATCACGAACAGCGCCAGAATATCCTTCTTCATCCCGGTTTCTCCTTCCTGCAAAAGTAGGCAATACCGTGCAATGCACGGGTGCATTGCACGGGTGCAATGCACGGGCTGATGTTACTCGTCCCGGTACTCTGCGGCAAGCTCCTCCAGCTCCCGCTCCTTCCGGTGCCGTCTCCGCCGGATGCAGCGCACAAGCAGTACCGCCGTGACTGCGGCGACCACGCACAGCACAACCCCGATGACTATGCCGCGCAGCAGATTGTCCAACTTGGTCTGGGTTTTGATGACATCCTCCCAACGCTCAATCTGCGCCCGGTCGTATTCACTCAGCGCACGGTATCGCGCCACAATGCTGTCCACCGTCTTTTTGTCCTTCAGGGAAATACCTTCAAAGGGGTACAGCTTCTCCCGGACGTCGGCATTGATGCTGTCAATCTCCGCCTGTATCGCCGCAATCTCCTGCCGCGCCGCCGTCAGCCGGGCGAGGTAGTCCTCCTTGCCTTCAAAGTCTTCGCTCTGGCGCAGCTTATCCAACAGGGTCGTGACCGTCACATACTGCTCGGTGGTCAGCGTGTCCGGCAGCGCGTCCACTGCCGCGCGGTCGGAGAGCGAAAAGGACAGCAAGGGGCGGTCGTCCGTTCCGGTTCCCGGGCTTTCCGTAACCGGCGTCGTATCCGCAATCCCGTCGATATCCACGCCCGCCGCGCGTGCCGCATCGGACAGCGTCCAGTAGCCGTTGACGTAACTCCGTTCCCCCTCGGGCAGTGCGTAAAAATCGGTCAGCATCCGCGTAAGCTCCGCCGCATCGGTATTCACGCCGATGCCGGCGATCTGCCGCTCCAGCTCCGCTATGCGTGTGCGCAGTGCATCGCTCTGCTCCGCGCGGAAATCGTACAGTGTGCGCATTCCGTTCGCCTGCCGCCACAGTGCCGCCATGGCACAGAGCGTCTGCTCCCCCGCCATGGTGTTGGAGCGATCCGGGCTTGAGGTGGGGTTATCCGGATCGTAGACAAAGGAATGCACGAATCCGCCGTCCGGCATCCGGTAGCGCAGGATGCCGTCCAGCAGAGTATTCCCGTTTTTGATAAAGCGCGAATCGGTCAGCGGCTCTATGCCGAGACAGCACAGTGCCACCGTGACCTGATCGGTGCTTTCGACGTTTTCCGTCCCCCAGCTGGAAAAGTCACCGGTGTCCAGCTGGAGCGCCGACAGGCAGTCCAGCGACTCCTCCAGCACCTGGCGCACGGTCTTTGTGACCTGTTCACCGCTCTTTTTCAGCGTATAGGTATACGTTTTCTCGCTGTTGCGATACGGAGCGAGTGCCTGCAGTGCCATTGCCGTAATGTCCGGGTCGGCAATCCCGCCGCTCAGGGCAAACCCGCCGTCCGGCAGTTGCTGACGCAGGATCTCCAGAATAATATCATCCCGGGTATAGAAGGCGCCGTCCGGAACCGGGTAGCGCAGGCTATCCAACGCAATAAGCCCCCATATCCAACCGTTGATGCCCTGCCGCCCAAGCGGAGTCGTCCTGCCGCGGTCGTATGTTCCGTCCGCGATAAGGTCGATCGGATTCCCGTCCGCATCGGTGCCGAGGGAGGTCGGGTCACCGCCCATTGCCAGCACGGCAAGCGTGATGCGATGCCACTCGGTTGCCTTGGCGGCGCTCAGCTTGCCCGGTTCCCGATAGCGTTCCTGCACCCGATCCCGGATAACCGCCAGGTAGGCGGCATAATTGTCCGCGATACGCAGCCTGCCCAGTCCGATGGGATACCAATCCCCCGGCGTAGTCCCGGCGAGCGCGAGGTAGGCGTCATTCAGAAGACAGCCGTCCGGCTGTGCGCCGACATCGCATTTCTTCCACGCGAGAATGGCGTCCGCAATCGTCCGCGCATCCGCACCCCGTCCGTCCGCAGCTGCTGTCCGGACACCGCCGGCGGCAAGCAGAAGCAGGAGACACAGCGCGAGGCACGCAATCCGCCTACCCATTCCGACCGTTCCCTTCCCTGCGCCGCCCGGCACGCCCTGCTGTCAGGATCGGGGCGGTTGCAAGCGCAATCAGAAGCAGAAGCGTTGGCGCGGCGGTGCTCCGGCACCCCTGCGATGCCTCGGAGTCCGTTCCGGGATCCGAGGCCGTTTCCGACGGTGTGCCGGACACCGGCTCGGCTGTCTCCGCCGTTTCCGGTGTGGCGCTCACATCAGGCGTGGCATCCGAAGCGTCGGGCTCCGGCGCGATGCTGTCCGGCTCCGTACTGCCATTGCTGCTACTGTCATCCGGACCGGTTGACTGCGTTTCGTCTGCCGGATGCGCCAGCGCATCGTGCAGCCGCACGGCGGCGGCGTCCACTGTCTCCTGTACCGCATCCAATGCCGCCATCACGTCCTGTGCCGCGTTATAGGCTTCGCGCACGTTTGCCCGTCCGAGCAATCCGGAGGTGCGCGCCCGGCAGAGCGCCTCTGTCAGGCGATCCTTGTCCGCTACCGGGTAGTATCCACCCGCCGGCTGTGTGCCGACGTCCGGAATCGAAGTGCCGACCGAGGAAAAACCGCCTATGTCGGCGCCGTATCCCAGGGTAAACTGCACCCGCACGACGTCGCCGTCGGAGAGGTAGCAATCGGAAAAGCCGACGTTCGGGAACACGGTGTTGACCGAATACATCCAGCCGGATCCGTTGGTGAATGCAAATTCGCCAAGATAGCCAACCCAGTTTTTTCCGTAATCGTCCGGGTCAAAGAAGGTCATGCTCTCCTCCAGATGCGGGGTCAGAAGGGGCGGAATCGCCGGGGACAAATCCAGCCGGCGCGGTTCCGCCGGCACCGCGCTCCGCAGGTAACTATTGTAGCGTTCCCCCGATGCCATGCCGTCCGCGATATAGGCAAGGTAGAACGAGGACTTTGCCGTCCCCCCATAGTAACCGACCAAGCCGTTCTCCGACAGCAGGCGCAAAAGCTGTTCCGCCGCCGTTTCCCCTTCGCGGATCGGGACCTCCGTCGGTTCGACGATGTAGCCGCATCCGACCGTGAACGCCTCCACACTCCAGATCGCACTGCCTATCTCCTCTCCCGGCTCGGCGCGCCGGTATAGGATGCGGTAGGTCAACTGCTTCTTTTTGCCGCCGTCGGAGGAGGCGGACACCGTGACGATGTTCTCCCCCTCCTCGGTAAAGTTCAACGTGTAGCTGGCTTTTTCGCTGTCGTCCCATGTCGGCTCCAGCCGCGTGCCATTGTGCGTGACGATTGCCCGTATCTTCTCGCCGCTTGCATTCCGCGCCCAAACGTCAAAGTTCTTTTTGCTTCCCCGTTGGACGGCGTTGTCCGTCAGAGTCGTGACCAACGACGGTCCCGACGATGCCCCCGACCGGATAGCCGGGAACATCGAAAACAGCATCAGGACTGCGCAAAGCAATAGCAATATCCGTTTGCCAAACTGCATTTTTATGACCATACTTCTTCCTTTCCTGCGGGATCGTGATGCAGAGCATCTATTACGTATAAGGAACCTGTTTCGCAGAGCACGCAGGAAGGAAGAATCTTCCTCAGTCTGCTTTCCGCTTCGCGCGACCGGTCACGGCAGCGACACCCAGAATCGCCACAAACCATACACCGCACAGCGTAGACGAAGCGCATCCGGATGCGTCATCCGCCGTCGTGTCCGATGCCTGCGTACCTGTCCCATTGGAGTTCGTCCCGGTTACGTTCGCGGTTTCGGTCGCGGTTGCCGTCTCGGTCTCGGTTTCTGTTTCGGTTTCTGTTTCGGTTTCTGTTTCGGTCTCTGTTTCAGTCTCTGTTTCAGTCTCTGTTTCAGTCTCTGTTTCAGTCTCTGTTTCAGTCTCGGTCTCAGTTTCGGTCTCCCGGTGCAGCGCTTCCAGCGCCGCCTCGGCGGCAGTCAGAACCGCGTGGTTGCTCACATTCGCCTGCAGTTCCTCGGGAAGCGCATCATACGCCGCCCGTGCCGCGCGAACCGCATCCTCACTGTCCAACGTAACCGTACCGATAGCCGCGATCATTTCCGCAACGAGGTCGATGCTGTCGGCATCCTCGGTACTCTGCCACGTCAGCAACGGGTAACCGCCGTTCACCAGCGCGTAGGCGTCCCGCTTGAAGCTGTCCCCCAGCAGGGCAAGGAACGAATCCGACCGCATCTCCTCCGCCGTCCGGGCGGTCGCGGTATCCTCTCCGCCGGACACGCCGCAGGCTGTCTGACCGGCGTCGTAGTAGCACCCGGAAATCTCGTTGCCGGATGTCACAAGGCTTGCAATACCCCCCGCGCCGTCCAGGATATTCATTCCGGTCACAGTGACCTTACCGGCATTGTAGCAGTTCCGGATTTCGTTTCCTGCCTGCACTCTGCCGGCAATGCCGCCGACGTTGTCATCTGCCGTCACGATACCCATGTTGTAGCACGCGGAAACCGTAACGTGTACGGAGGTTCCGTTGCCCCCCGCCGACAGATGCCCGACGATACCGCCGACAGCGCCGTCCCGGGCAGTCACGGAGCCGATGTTATAGCAGCCGCGGATGATGCTGTCACCGCCGTCCCGCACCGTTCCGACGATACCGCCGCTCCAGCCGCTGCACCGAATGTCCGCACCGTTCCAGCAGTTGATAAAGTCCGCACCGTTGCTCCATCCGGCAATAGCACCAATAAAGGAACGGTTGTCCGAGCCGATTTCACCGCTCGCCACACCGACATTCCGAATGACGGCGTTACTGCCGACGTAGCCGAACAGCCCGCCTGCATTTGAATACAGGTTGTCCAGAGCATATCCCTGTCCGTCAAAAATGCCGTCAAACTGCTTGGCGGACGATCTGCCGATCGGCACCCAGCCGGGATACTCACTCAGGTCAAGGTTCCCGGTCAAAAGGAAAACATTGCCCGTGAAGGGCGCGCCGGCGTTCACGCGGTCGGCAAGCGCCTTGAGTTCTGCCGCAGTGCCGATGCGGTACGGATCGTCCGGCGTCCCGGCTCCCTGCCACGGCATTTTTTCCCGTATCTCAATGGAAAACGAGGTCTTGAGCATTCCGTACAGGACGTATACGGTGCCATCCTCAAGGCTCAGTTCGCCCGTGACGGACAGCCTATAGTCATTCAGTTCCTCGCTGTGTCCATCGTTGTACACTGCCTTCACCACCAGTCCGGCAGGATCAAAGGTCTCCCCGGTAAAGTAGCTCGTCCGGTTCGGCACCTGCGTCACGGAGATGGAAGTGACGTAGGGGGCATCCGTATCCAGTGCCGCCTCCCCGCCGACCAGCGCAACGGCGGACGCCAACGCGGAGTAATTCCACACGTAGCGCCGCTCTGCCTCCGGCACTGCACGGAACAGCGCCAGCGCTTGCTTCAACTGCGCCTTATAGTCAGCCGCAGAGGAATCATCCGCCGCCTCGATGGCAGCCATCGCCGCCCGGCAGGCATCCGCCGCGTCTCCCGCGTCCGCCCGCATATCGTACAGAGCACTCATCCCGTTTTCGAATCTCCAGTAGGCAACCAGCGCATAGGTAGCCTGATCGTTTGCCATGGAGTTCCAGCCACCGTTCACAACATGGCAGAAGCCGCCGTCCGACAGCCGGAAGCGCAGCAGCCCGTCCAGCAGAGTCTTGCCGTCGCGGGTGATGAAGCGCGCATCCTTGGCAGGATCAATGCCGACTGCGCAGAGCGCCACCAGAACCTGCGCAATGCTCTCCACATTGTCCGTGTTCCATGAGGTAAATCCGCCCGCCTCATTCAAAAGGGAGCCGAGACGGTCAAGCGCCTCATCCACGCACTGCCGCACGGTTTTGGAAACTTCCGTTTTGCTGTTCCCGTTGGTATAGGTATACACCGTGTCATCGTTGTAGTACGGCGCCAGCGCCTGGATTGCCATCGCGGTCATATCCACATCGGAGACTGTCCCGTAGCCGCCCAGTACCCAGCCGCCGTATGCGTTGCCCTGTACCCCGTCGGTCAGCTGCATTTTCAGGATTTCCGTGATAAAGGTCGCGCGCGGGTACTTTGCATCGTCCGGCACCGGGTACATACCGGTATCCATGGAGATCAGCCCCCAAATCCAGCCGTTCAGCCCCTGCGTGCCGGGTCCGTCCCGGAGCACACAGTTGTAGCTGCCGTCCGCGATAAGGTTGATCGGCTGACCGTTATAGTTGCCGAAAGCCGTCGGGTCGCCGCCCAGCGCCGCGATTGCCACGACCGCCCGGTGCCATTCGGTCGCCTTGACGCGGTGCAGGATACCCCCGTTGTCGGCGTATGCTTTCTCGATATATGCCCGCATCGCGGCAAGATACGCCGCATACCCGTCCCCGTCATCGATCATGTAGGAATACGTGCCGTTGCTCCGATACCCGAAGCGCCCCATGGCAAGCGCCATCCAGTCGGTCGCGGTCGAGCTGACGCCGGAAAGGTACTTCTCGTTGCCGAGCAGACTGCCATCAATGCCGCCCTGCTTCCGGGCACTGGCGACCGCCGCCCGGATATATGCCGCCAGCTGTGCCGAAAGCTCGGTTTTTTCCGTGTAGGACGGGCGCACAGGCTCATCGCCGCATACGGAGGACTCCCAGGCAAGAGCCGGAATTCCGTCCCCGTCCGTGAACGCCTCCCCCAGCTGTGCGGCGGAAAGCGTGTCAACGGCAGTACATTTCCCGTCGGTTCCGGTGCCGCTGAGGTAGTAGCAGTCGGTGCAGCTGCCGCGGCTTGCACCGATAACGGCGCCGACATTGTTGCCGTTTCCGGCAGAATCCACCACATTGCCCGCATTATAGCAATGCTCCAGCACCGGGGACGACGCCTTGTGTCCGCCTGTCACGCCGCCGACCGTGGCGGGTCCCGTCACGGTGCCGGCGTTGTAGCAGTTCTCCACCCTGCCCGCTCTCCAATGCTGTCCCGTCACGCCGCCGATGTAACCGGTCGTGCCGGACACCGTTCCCTTGTTGTAGCAACCGCTGACCGTGCCGGCTCCGTTGACCGCACCGACGACACCGCCGATGTTGGCTCCGCCGGATACCGACGCCTCGTTGCCGCAGTTGCACACCTGCCCGGCGGTCAGCTTGCCGATTACGCCGGCGGCGTTGGATGTGCCGTTCACCTCACCCCGGACAACCAGGTTCTGCACCGTGCCGCCGTTTACTTCACCGAACAGTCCGACCGCCGAGCCGGACGCGATATACAGCCCGCTGATTACATGGTAGCCACCGTCAAAGGTTCCCTTGAACGGATTGGCAGACGTACCGATCGCTGTCCATGGGTTACTCTCGCCGCCAAGATCAATATTGGCGGTCAGCGTCACGGTCTTGCCCTCATAGGATTCCCCGCTGTTGACTGCGTCCGCAAAAGCCTGCAATTCAGCCGGCGTGCCGATAGTAAGAACCGGCTCGTTTTCCGCAGCGGACACCGGTACGGAAAAGGGTATAACGGACAGCAGCAGTATAACTGCCAGCAGCCCGGCTGTCAGTTTGTTGATTTTCAGATTCATCTTTCATCATCCTCCTCAGAAGTTCCGGAAATTTTGTGCAGTGGAGCGCCTGTCGCGCTACGCGTTTTCCTGATGATCTGACTCCCCGCCCGGAGTCCGCTCTCACCAGATGACATCGTTTTTCCCTCCTTCCACACAAAAAGCGCCTTCAACCTTCCAAAGGAAGAAGACGCGCACCGGGAAACGGCAAACAGGGGCTTGACGGCACACAAACCGGAATCCCTGCCGGAAATTCCTCGGCTGCACGCTTCCCACCCGAAACATGTTGAACCAGAAAGACACGACGGCATCCGACCAACGGAACCCTCTGCACAGCGCCTATCCGGCTGTTCGGCGGCATCCTGCCCGCCGGAACGGTAAAGCACCAGAAGTTTCCCTTTGTCAGACACAGCAATGGCGGTTGTTCCGGATTTGAACCGGATTTTCTTTTCATCTACTCAGCGTACAACTTTTCAAACCGTATCTTTCGCTCGCTATTCAATTCGCAGATGAGTATACCACATTTTCCCGCCACTGTCAACAGTTTTCGGAAATTTGTCCGCGGATCCGCAGGGGGGAGTTTGTCCCTTTGAACGCCGCGCTCAGACGAAACAGCTGCGCCGGAGAAGTGTTTCCGATTTATTCAGCACTTCCTGAACCAAAGCTCTTGCTTTTCCCCAAATAATATGCTATACTTGCACTGGGATTCCGCCAAGGGAATCTCCGATCATATTGAAAAACCGAAAGGACACAGTCATGAGAAGCACGAAACAGGACATGGAACGGCTGATTGCCCTCCATCCGTATACAAACCCCGCCTCTGTCCCGGTGGAATACACGCTGGGCGACAGGCACTATTGCGGCTTCCCCGCCGAATTTCATCCGGTTGCCGAAACGCGGCGGGTGGATGCCAATCTGTACGAAACAACGGTTACCGCGCACACGCCGGAGGGGCTGGAGCTGCGCGCCGTCTGCCAGTCCTTCCTTGACTTCCCTGTCGTGGACTGGGTCATGTACGTCACCAACCGGGGCAGCGATAACTCCCCTGTCCTGTCGGACTGGCACATCACCACAACGTACAGCGGGCAATCCCCCGTGCTGGCGCACAGCAACGGAGACACCTGCGGCGAGGACGGCTACACATGGTTTGATACCGTGCCGGAGGACGGCGGAACGCTGACAATTCAGCCCGACCGCGACGGAACTTCCTGCAAAGGCGCCTTCCCCTATATGCGGCTGCGCTTCAGCGATTGGGGTGTCAATGTGGCTGTCGGCTGGACAGGCACATGGCGGGTGGACGTGCTTCGCACCGGAGATGCCGTCACGCTCCGGGCAGGACAGGCGGCATTTGCCTCCTACCTCAAGCCGGGTGAGACCGTCCGCACCCCGCGTATGACCTACGAGGCATACACCGGCGGGGAGGATCGCGCCCGCAATCTGTGGCGCTCCTTCTACCTCGCGCACATTCTGCCGCGCGAAAACGGCGCGCCGCTCCCCTCCAAGCTGATCCTGCACACGTGGATGATCGACGGTCTGCCGGAATTCTGCGGCGTGACCGAAGAAAATCAGAAAAGAGCCATTGACGCCTACCGGGCTGGCGGTCTGGTTCCCGATATATGGTGGATCGATGCCGGCTGGTATCCCTGTGACAACAACTGGCCTACGACAGGAAACTGGTATCCGCACCCCGAGCATCTCCCGAACGGACTCGCGCCCATCGGAGAGAAATGCGACCGGGAGGGCATCCAGCTGCTGGTGTGGTTTGAGCCGGAGCGCGTCTACCAAGGCACCAAGCTGTTCCGGGAGCATCCGGAGTTCCTGCTCCGCTACCACGGCGAGCCGAACGATTGGTGGGACGGCAACGCGCTGCTCGACCTCGGCAACCCCGCCGCCTGCGACTGGCTGATTGATCTGGTGGACGGCATCATCAAGGAGTCGCACATCCGCATCTACCGGCAGGACTTCAACTTTGCGCCTGCGCAGTACTGGGATACCAACGTTGAGGAAGGGCGCGTGGGCATCCGTGAAAACCTGCACATTCAGGGCTACTATCGCTATTGGGACACGCTGTTGGAGCGCAATCCCGGACTGTGGATGGACTCCTGCGCCTCGGGCGGTCGCCGGAACGACATCGAGACCATGCGCCGGGCGGTACCGCTGCATTACACCGATGTCGGCTACGGCAAGCACCCCATCAAACAGCTCCAGCACCGCGAGATGTTTGAATGGATCCCCTACTTCCGCGCCCATACCATGAACTGGGACACGGCGGACGGCACCTACGGCAACACGAACCTGCCACTGGATGAGTTCGCATTCCAGAATGCCATGGCGCCCGCTATGACCTGCATGGTGGAGTGGAACGACACCCCCGCACAGTTCGCACTGGCACGCCGCATGATCCCGGTCTGGCGCCGTGCCGCCGACCTGGAGCTGTCCTGCGACTACTACCCTCTAACCGCCTGCCGCGCATCGCAGGAGGACTGGTACGCGATGCAGTTTGACGGGGAAAGCGAAGGCTTTATTCAGATCATCCGCAACAACCGCGTGGCGGAGGACAGCGTGACCGTGCACCCGCACGCCGATCCTACCCGCTCCTACACCTTCACCGATCCGCTCGGCAAACGGAGCTTTACCGTATCCGGCGAACAGCTGGCACGGGAGGGCTTCTGTGATGCACTGCCGCTCCGGGCGGGTGTCCTCTGGTTCTACGAAAAGAAATAAATCCGTGAAATGAAAAGTCACAACCACCGGTCAAGCCGGTGGTTGTGACTTTTCATTCGGCGATCGGCAAATCACCCATCGTTCCCGGTTTTGTTTTCCGGCGTGCTTTCCTCTTCGGTCGGTGCAACGTACCCGCACACCTTGCAAACGCCGTTCTCCATGCGATGCCCGAGAGCCGGTATCTCGGTATGCCCGAACACAACTGCGCCGCACATGGTACAGCTCATTCCGCTGGTATGACCGGGCTTGTCGCAGGTCGGTTCCTCACGCGGCAGCTCCACAAGGGAGTGCCCCCGCTTCCCTACAGGCTTCCGCTCCGTCAGCACCTTATTGCAAACCGAGCAGTGAGATCCCTTGGACAGTCCTTCCTTCTGACAGGTCGATGCCACAGCGGGATCCTCGACCTCGGTGTGCCCCTTCGCAGGGATCTCTTCTGTCTTGGTCGCATGGCAAACCGCGCAGGTATAGGTCTTGACACCCGTATCTTCGCAGGTGGGTTCGGTCGTAACTACGCCGTCATCCCACTCGTGCCCCTTTGCGGGAATCTCTTCCGCCTTGGTATCGTGGCAGACCGTGCAGGTAAAGGTCTTTACGCCCTTGTCTTCGCAGGTCGGTTCAGTCGTGATCTTGCCGTCATCCCAATGGTGTCCCGTTGCCGGAACCTCCGTCTGCCCGACCAACACCTTGCTACAGACAGAGCAGTGCTTGCCTTCGGTCTTGCCCGCCACCTCGCAGGTTGCGGGGACTGCCGGGTCGATAACCTCAGTGTGTCCCTTTGCGGGAATCATAGTTTGCTCGACCAGCACCTTGTTACAGACAGAGCAGTGCTTGCCTTCGGTCTTGCCCGCTACCTCGCAGGTCGCGGGGACCGCCGGGTCGGTGACCTCGGTGTGTCCCTTCGCGGGAATCATGGTCTGCCCGACCAGCACCTTGTTACAGGCAGAGCAGTGCTTGCCTTCGGTCTTGCCCGCCACCTCGCAGGTTGCGGGGACTGCCGGGTCGGTAACCTCGGTGTGTCCCTTCGCGGGAAGCTCTTCTGTTCTGGTCGTATGACAGACCGTGCAGGTAAAGGTCTTTACGCCCTTGTCTTCGCAGGTCGGTTCAGTCGTGATCTTGCCGTCATCCCAATGGTGTCCCGTTGCCGGAACCTCCGTCTGCTCGACCAACACCTTGTTGCAAACAGAGCAGTGCTTGCCTTCGGTCTTGCCCGCCGCCTCGCAGGTTGCGGGAACTGCCGGGTCGGTAACCTCGGTGTGTCCCTTCGCGGGAATCATGGTCTGCCCGACCAACACCTTGTTACAGACAGAGCAGTGCTTGCCTTCGGTCTTGCCCGCCACCTCGCAGGTTGCGGGGACTGCCGGATCGATAACCTCGGTATGCCCTGTTGCCGGAATTCCGATCTGCTCCTTCAGGACAGCGTTACAGATGTAGCAATGCTTGCCTTCTGTCTTACCTGCCGTCTCACAGGTCGCCGGAACCGCCGGGTCGATAACCTCGGTGTGCCCCGTTGCCGGAATTTCGGTCTGCGGGGTCAGAACCTTGTTACAGACAGAGCAATGCTTTCCTTCTGTCTTACCGGCAGTCTCGCAGGTCGCGGGAATTGCCGGGTCTGTCACGACGGAATGCCCCTTTGCGGGAACGATTTCCTGCTTGACCAACTCCTTCCCGCAGACCGGGCAGTGCTTGCCCTCCGTCTTGCCCGGCGTCTCGCAGGTCGCGGGGACCGCCGGGTCTATGACCTCCGTGTGTCCCGTTGCCGGAACCTCGGTTTGCCCGATCAGCACCTTATGGCAGACCGAACAATGCTTGCCTTCCGTTTTGCCGGGCACTTCGCAGCCCGGTGCGACAGGCGGGTCTGTCACCTCTGTATGCCCGGTTGCCGGAACTTCTGTCTGCACAATCAGTATCTTTTCGCAAACCGAGCAATGCTTGCCTTCCGTCTTGCCGGGCGTCTCACAGGTTGCGGGAACCGCCGGGTCTGTCACGGCGGAATGCCCCTTCGCCGGAACCGTTGCCGGCTCGACCAGCACCTTTCCGCAAACCGAGCAATGCTTGCCTTCGGTCTTGCCCGCTTCCTCGCAGGTTGCCGCAACAGCAGGGTCAGTCTCCACGACGTGACCTATTGCGGGCAGATACCGTTGCGCCTGCAACGTCTGATTGCAGACCGAGCAGTGCGATCCGTCACTCCAGCCCGCCTCGGTACAGGTAGGCGCCTTGCCGTGGTCAATGACCTCCGTGTGTCCCTTCGCCGGCAGAACCTGCTGGAGCGTGAATGTCCGCATACACACGGAGCAGTACACGCCCTCGCTCATGCCGATGGAAACGCAGGTAGGCTCCACGCGCGGCAGGGTAACCAGGGTATGATCCGCCAGCGGTACCTTTTCCTGTGCCTTCATGACTGTTCCGCACGTACTGCAATGGGAGCCTTCCGTCAGTCCCTCCTTCATACAGGTTGCGGGGACGGCGGGATCGGTCACCACGGTGTGTCCGGTTGCCGGAACTGTTTTCTGTTCAACAATGGTCACTCCGCAAACCGCGCACACGCGCCCCTCGGTACAGCCGTCCTGGGTACAGGTCGGCGCACGGGCAGGCAACACCTGTTCGACGTGTCCGCCGAGGGACGGGGTAACCTCTCCGCATACCAGGCAAACCTGATCCTCCGTGCAGGAGGAAACGTTCGGATCGTATGTATGTCCCGTGGCAGGGATCGTCTCCAGACCGTACAGGATGACGCCGCATCCCTCCCGTCCGCACCGCGCCCCGCTGGTGTGTCCCGCCGTCGTGCAGGTCGGCTTCAGTTCCGGAACCTCCACCGTAATGTGATCCAGCTTGTGCAGGATAGTCTGAGGCACGATTTCAAGCCCGCAAACCGAGCAGAACGAACCGCCGGTCCAGCCGAAGTTTTCGCAGGTCGGTTCCTGACCGGGCTCAAACACTTCCTGGTGCGGCAGCTTCGCCACCGCCTGCGGCGGAGCCGGGCAGTAGCCGCAGATCTCACACTCCTCCCACTCGGTTTTGCCAGCCACCAAACAGGTCGATGCAATGGCAGGATGCTTGATCATCCGGTGTCCGGTAGCAGGCACCTCCTGCTGTGCGGTCAGCACCGCCTGGCAAACGGCGCAGTGCGAACCGATTGTCTTGCCCGGCTGATCACAGGTCGGCTCCACGGCGGCGTCCTCCACCGGCTCGTGCCCATGCGCAGGGATCTCGGTCTGCTGAACGCGAACGGTATGGCAGGTTGCGCAATGCTCCCCTTCCGTCAGTCCGTTCTCGGTACAGGTCGGCGCACGGGCGGCATCCGTCACCCATGTATGCCCCAGCGCAGGCACAGGCTGTTGCGGAGTCAGCACGCTGCCGCAGACCGAGCAATGCTTGCCTTCGGTCTTGCCCGGCTGCTCGCAGGTTGCCGCTACGGCGGCATCAACTGCCTCCTTGTGTCCCGCGGCAGGCACCTCCGTCTGCTCCGTCAGCACCTTATGGCAGACCGAGCAGTGCTTGCCCTCTGTCTTTCCGGCTTCGGTGCAGGTCGGCGCCACCGCCTCATCGGTTACCTCGGTATGTCCCGTAGCAGGGATTTCCTCCGGGGCAGTCAGCACTTTGTTGCAGACCTGGCAGTGACTGCCAGCCGTTTTGCCTGCCGTTTCGCAGGTAGCTGGAACCGGTGCATCGGCGATCTCCACGTGACCGGTCGCCGGAATCTCCGTCTGCTCCACGAACACCTTCCCGCAGACCGGGCAATGCTTGCCCTCGGTCTTGCCCGGCTGCTCGCAGGTCGCCGCTACGGCGGCATCAACTGCCTCCTTGTGTCCCGCGGCAGGCACCTCCGTCTGCTCCGCCAGAACCTTATGGCAGACCGAGCAGTGCTTGCCCTCTGTCTTGCCGGCTTCGGTACAGGTCGGTGCCACCGCCTCATCCGTGACCTCGGTATGTCCCGTGGCAGGGATTTCCTGCGGGGCAGTCAAAACCTTGTTGCAGACCGAGCAATGGCTCCCCTGCGTTTTTCCTGCCGTCTCGCAGGTCGGCTCGACGGCGGCATCCGCCACCGCAACGTGTCCTTTGGCAGGGATGCTCTGCTGTGCGGTCAGCACCTCGCCGCAAACGGAGCAGTGACTGCCCTGCGTTTTGCCTGCCTGCTCACAGGTCGGCGCCACGGCGGCATCGATCGCCTTGGTATGTGCCGCCGGAAGCGGCTTCTGCTCAATCAGAACCTTCCCGCAGACAGAGCAGTGCTTGCCCTCTGTCTTGCCGGCTTCGGTACAGGTCGGTGCCACTCCCTCATCCGTGACCTCGGTATGACCAAGTGCCGGTACCGTCTCCTGTGCCCGCAGAATTTCCCCGCAGGTGGCGCAATGCGTCCCCGCCGTCAGTCCGTCCTGCTCGCAGGTGGCGGGCACGGCAACGTCGATCTCCTCGGTATGCCCGGTCGCCGGGATGGATCCGGTCTTTTCCTGTCCGCAGTAGGTACAGCGGAGAACATAGTGCCCGTTCTCGGTACAGGTCGCCGCCTGCCGGGAGCCGGGTACCTCCTTCATGTCATGATTGCACAGAGTTTCCGATTCCGCGCCGGACGGAGAGTCTTCCGTCTCGGAATCCGGTTCCGTCTTTTCCTCAGGCAGAGTAAATTCTATCTCACCGCGATCCCAGATGGCGTTGCAAGAGACAAGCGCCGTGCCTACCGCCAGTATCAGCAGAAGCAGCAGGGAGCACAGTACCCTGCCGAAGCGGTAATGTCTGCACAAAGGCATTCTTTTTCGCATACTGTGTACCTTCCTTACCAGAATTCACACCGGGCTCCGGCGCGGCGCGCCTCACCCGGTATATATATTTGCATCAGGCAGATTTCCGTCGAAAGAAAACAGCCTGTCCGGGTATACTAAGCCCATACTTCCCTCACATTATATCATATCCGCCGTGTATTTTCAAGGGGTTTCCCCGAGAAAATCCGTTTTTCCTATTGACAAGAACCGACTTTTGGTATATAATCACGCCGTGCGTTATTCCTACAAATCCGGTAGGAAAAGAAAAGCCGTGCAGGTGCAGAAGGAGATAGGTATGGATCACAAAAAAATACAGCAGTATTCCGTCACAGGCATGAGCTGTGCCGCCTGCTCCGCCCGCGTGGAGAAGGCGGTATCTGCCGTGCCGGGCGTTACGTCCTGCGCCGTCAGCCTGCTGACCAACTCCATGGGCGTGGAGGGCGATGCCAGTCCGGACGCCGTTATGGAAGCCGTGCGAAAAGCAGGCTACGGCGCCGCACCGAAAGGGACGGAGGCGCCGCACCCGGATACCGCAGCAGCGGACGATCCGCTCGCCGACCGGGAAACGCCGCACCTTGTGCGCCGGCTGTGCTGGTCGGTCGGATTTCTGCTGGTGCTCCTGTATATTTCGATGGGGCATATGATGTGGGGATTCCCTCTGCCCGCCCGGCTGGCGGACAACCACATCGGGTTGGGACTGATCCAACTGCTTCTGACGGGTATCATCATGCTCATCAACCGGAAATTCTTTATCAGCGGTTTTCAGGCACTGGCGCACCGCGCCCCCAACATGGATACGCTGGTAGCGCTCGGCTCCTCGGTCGCGTTCCTGTGGAGCGTATTTGCGCTGTTCGCCATGACCGATGCCGTGACGCGCGGCGACCACGCCGCCGCGCATGACTGGATGATGCAGTTCTATTTTGAATCTGCCGCCATGATCCTGACGCTCATTACGGTGGGCAAGACACTGGAGGCGCGCTCCAAGGGAAAAACCACTGATGCCCTGCGCAGTCTCATGAAGCTGTCCCCCAAGACCGCCACGCTCCTCCGGGACGGGCGGGAGGTCACGGTTCCGGTAGAGCAGGTCGCGGCGGGCGATATATTTGTCGTCCGCCCCGGCGAAAGCATCCCGGTGGACGGCAGGGTGGAATCCGGCTCCGGCGCTGTCAACGAGGCGGCACTGACCGGCGAAAGCCTGCCCACAGACAAGGCGGCAGGTGACAGCGTTTCGGCGGGCACCATCAACCAGTCCGGGTTTCTGACCTGCCGAGCCACGCGCGTCGGGCAGGATACCACGCTCTCGCAGATCATCCGCATGGTCGGCGACGCCGCCGCGACCAAGGCGCCCATCGCCAAGATCGCCGACCGGGTGTCGGGCGTATTCGTGCCGGTGGTCATGGGCATTTCACTTGTCACATTCCTTGCGTGGATGCTGATCCGGCAGGATGTCGGCTTCGCACTGGCACGCGGCATCTCCGTGCTGGTCATCAGCTGCCCCTGCGCACTGGGACTGGCAACTCCGGTCGCCATCATGGTCGGCAGCGGCGTCGGGGCGCGGGGCGGGATCCTGTTCAAGACCGCCGCCGCACTGGAGGAAGCCGGCAGAATCAGGACAGTCGTTTTGGACAAGACCGGAACCGTCACCAAGGGCGCCCCCCGCGTCATGGATATCCTGCCGTTCGGCGTGAGCGAGGAGCAGCTCCTGACTGCTGCGCTGTCGCTGGAGCGCGGCAGCGAGCATCCGCTCGCCCGCGCCGTATGCGAGGAAGCCGCGCGCAGGGGGCTGGACGCGCCCGCGCCTGTGGATTTCCGTGCCCTGCCGGGGCACGGGCTGACCGCCGCCGCCCCCGATGGCGAGTTGTTGCTCGGCGGCAATCTCGCACTCATGCGGGACAGGCTGGGTAACGCGCTGACGCCCGCCGAATGGGCGGACTGCACCGCACGCGCCGAGGCACTGGCAGACGAGGGAAAAACGCCGCTGTTCTTCGCGCGCGGCGGGCGTCTCCTGGGCATCATCAGCGTGGCTGACGAAATCAAGCCTGAGAGCCCCGCCGCCATCCGTGCCCTGCGCGACATGGGACTGGAGGTGGTCATGCTGACCGGCGATACTGCACGCACAGCCCGCGCTGTCGGCAGACAGGCGGGACTGGATGAGGCACACGTCATCGCCGGCGTTCTGCCGGACGGCAAGGAGCAGGTCGTGCGGGATTTGGCGCGCCGGGGCAAGGTCGCCATGGTCGGTGACGGCATCAACGATGCGCCCGCCCTGACCCGCGCCGATCTTGGCATGGCAATTGGTGCCGGGACCGACGTCGCCATAGATGCCGCCGATGTCGTGCTGGTCAACAGCCGCCTCTCGGACGTGCCTGCCGCCGTGCGGCTGGGGCGTGCCACCCTGCGCAATATCCATGAAAACCTGTTCTGGGCGTTTTTCTACAACGTCATCTGCATCCCCATCGCGGCGGGCGTGCTTATCCCGTTCGGTGTGACGCTTGACCCCATGTTCGGCGCCGCCGCCATGAGCCTGTCCAGCTTCTGCGTCGTGACCAACGCCCTGCGGCTCAATCTGTGCCGCATCCGGGGCAAGGAAAAGCCCGAACCGGCAGCTGTCCCTCAATCCGTACCCGCTCCGGCACCCGCAACCTCCGCTCCCGCCACGCTCCTGCACATCGAGGGCATGATGTGCGCGCACTGCGAAGCAACCGTCCGGGAGGCGCTGTGCCGTCTGCCCGGCGTGGCTGGCGCAGAGGTCAGCCACACGGCAGGTACGGCGCGCGTGACCTTCACGGACGCGCCGCTCCCGGACGGAGCACTTTCCGCCGCCGTGGAAGCGGAGGATTACCGGGTCACCTCTGTGGAGCATACCGAATAATCCGGATAACCGGGCACATCGGCTCACACAGCATCCTCTCAGAAAAAGCTCTTGGTGGTTGAGGCTTCTTTCAGGAAGCCCCCATCCGCCCGGAAGCGGCAAAAAGGCGCGCGGAATCCGTGCGCCTTGCTTTTTTATTGCGGGTCTTTCCTGAAGCCCAATTTATAGGGAATGCGGTGCCAGTAGTAATAGCCGGACGCCGCAGCGGCGTGCAACGGGCGAAGCCCACGCCATAGCCAGCGGCAGAAGCGATAGGACCGCGAATCGGTGCGGATATCGCGCTTAGTGCGGACAAAGTGCGCGACCCGACAGCATACCTGCTGCGGGAGAATCAACTCCGTCCATCTCTGCGCGTCGCCATTCAGGATAAGCACGCCATCCTTCCGGATCTTGTGAATCCGGTGCAGGATATATGCGCCGTCTATACGCCTGCACAGGATTATATCCCCCACGCGGGGGACATAGTCCGGCTCACGGACAAGAAAGACGGTGGAGCGCCGGTTCAGCAGGAACGGCACCATGCTGTTTCCCGTCACCAGAAGCGGCAGTTCCTCGCCGGGACGCAGAGCGGCAATGCACGCCGCCAGCGCCTCCCGGTCAATCTGCAGGGAGTGGCTCTCCCCGCCGGTCTGCGCATCCTTCATTGAGCCGTCTCCCCGAACACGGCACTCCAGGTCATGTCCACCGCCTCCTGATCCGGGCGACAGCTGAGACGCAAGACCGGCACCAGCGGCATCATACCGCCGATCGCCTCCATCACGCAGTCGGTCAGGCGGGCATCCCACATGGGGAGGAAAATATGCGACACGTACTGCGTCATGATCTCGTGTTCGGAAAGCCGCCGGATACTGTTCTCCGGCGCCTGATCCAGCACCACGATGCCCCGCAGGGGCGTGGCGCGATTCAGCTTGTAGGGTGAAGAGCCGCACCACGGACTGCCATGCGCCGTAACGCCGCGTCCGTCCTCGTCCAACGTCAGGAACACCTTGTCGCCATTGATGATCTCCGCGCCGCGGAACTGCTCCCACAGGCGTGCCTGCGTGGTCTTGCCGATGCCGGATCTGCCGACGAACATCACGCCACCCTGCCCCGGCATCTCCACCAGGGAGGCATGGACGAACACGGTGCGCGCGCGCCCCGCCATATGCGAGTACAGCGCCGCCAAAAACAGCTCCATGACGCCCTCTTCGCGCGGCTTGACCACCAGCGCGGTGGAATTGGTGTAATCCCCGTCCGACACCATGAAGTGTCCCGGACAGGAATGTATGCTGAACACGTGCTCCACCGGGTGATCAGGTGTCACACTGCTGATATCAAACTGCGTGTACCCCTCTGTCAGGCTCACCCGGCACACATCGGTATCTGTCTGGTTTTCTGCGGGAACCTCAAAACCGGAAAGCAGGCGGCAGAAACTGCCGCCTGCAATCCGAATGTTCTGTCCCGCAATTCTGAACATCTCTGCCATCATTGCGTTACTTTGCCGATTCTGATTACGTCAGATCAGACTGCGCTTAGTCCGCGTCCGGCCGCGCAACGAGGCAACCCTCGAGCAACGCCCGCTGATCTCTCACGTACTGGTCGTTATGGGTGGTGAGGGAATCAATCAGCCAGTTCACCATGTCCATCACATAGCTGGAACCGGTGTAAACGAAGTCAGAAGCCTGAACCTTGCCGGTGCCCGCATTCCAATAGTACGTGCCATTGAAAGTAACCTGAGAAGAAGAAGCAATATTCTCCTTCACGTTCATCGACAGAACAGCCGCTTTGGGTGCAGCATAGACCTTCATAACAGAAACTCCTTTCTTAGTGTTTCTTGGCTCTGCGCGGTAATTATATACCTTTTCTTCATATTTGTCAATAGCTTTGAGAAAAATAAAATGAATTTTTTTACTTTACTTCCCCTCTGCCCCTTCCGGAGCAGCCGATTCCGCCGTTTCCTCCGCTTTTCTGCGCAGGTAAGCGGCATGGATGCGCGCAGCACGCTCGCAGACCGCCTTGGCGATGCGGTCCGGATGTCCGGTCTCCGAGGCAAGCTCACCGGGACAGGTCAGGCAGAATTCCGCATCCGGACAGTTGGCGCACTCCGGCGGCAGAGTCAGGGCATCCGCCCGCCGCAGCAGCTCCTGCCACGCGGCGGGGATGTCATACGGCTCGGTCAGCTGCACGTATTCGCCCTCAAAGAAGGCGCACACCTGCAGGTGCCCATGCCACGTGATGACGCCGCTGCAACCGTACGGGGAACAATTTGAAAAGGGCGTTTCAATCGGCTTGTGCTTGTACCCGGACAGCTTTTTCAGATCCCAGTCCTCGATCCGATCCTCCAGCCGGGATTCCCGCGGGTCATTCTCCGTGACGCGTGCCGAAGCATTGACGCCCGTCGTAATCTCCAGCCCGAGCTTCTTCTCCTGCGCGTACGCCTCCAGCTTATCAAGGTCGGACTTGTTCTGCTTGACCAGCGTAGACGTCACCTGCAAGGGAATTTCCGCCGCCCGCAGAAGGTCGATGGCGTGGTTCACCTTGTCAAAGCCGTGCGGGTCGCCGCACATGGCGGCATAGGTCTCATTATCGGCGCCGTACAGCGACAGCTTGACGCCCCGGGGCGGGAAGCGGAGCAGGTGCTCGACCGCCCGCTCATCCAGCAAAGCGCCGTTGGTGAACAGGGACGGATAAATACCCTGCCGGGAAATGCCCTCGTATATCTCCCAGAAATCCGGGCGAGTCAAAGGCTCGCCGCCGCTCAGATTGACGGCGACCAATCCCATTTCGGCGAACTGCCGCGTGATCTCCAGCCATTGCGCTGCGCTCAAAGGCTTGCCACGCTTCTCCATTTCCGCGCGGCTCAGATGCACGTAGCACATGGGGCAGTTGAAATTGCACAGCGGGGTCATCTCCAGCGTCAGCGAAAACGGACTGCGCGTCTCCTTGCACCATTTCCGCATGGCAAGGAACTGAATATTGAACGGCCCGATGAAATCCTCCAGCTTATGCTCTTCGGGTCTCATGCTTCCAGAACTCCCTGCTCGCGCAGGCTGTCGAGGAACGCCTGCGTATCCGCCGTCGCCTGCTCCTCGCTGACATCATACTCGGCACGCAGTGCCGCAACCAGTCCCTCCAGCGTATCCGTTCCGGCTTCCAGCGCCTTCCAGAGCAGGTAACCGGTCTCGGACAGCGACACCATTCCCTTCAGCTCGGAAGCGCGCGTGCCAAACGGCACCGCCATGTACATGGGACCGACCTTTCTCAGCACGAATCCGTCCTTCAGTTTGTAAGTCATTGCAGTTTCCTCCCGTAATTATGTAATTATGTTTTTAATATATTTTATCGCGCAAAGTTTTTTTGTCAGACCGTTGTCTGCTGCCGGTACGGCGTGGGATCAATCTCCGTGAAGCTTCCGTCCCCGTCCACCTGAATGATGTGGTCGGCATACGCAAGCATACTGGCGCGGTGCGTAGTCAGCAGGCAGATGCGCCGCGGGTCGGCTTTCATGACCGCGTGCAGAACGCGGGATTCGGTAGCCACGTCCAGTGCCGATGTCGCCTCATCCATAATCAGGATCGGCGCCTCACGGAGGAGGGCGCGGGCGATGGCGAGCCGTTGCAGCTGTCCCTCGGAAAGGTTCACGCCGCGCTCACCCAGCACGGTATCCAGCCCTTCCGTCTGCTTTGAGACGAATTCCCACGCGTCCGCCGTTTCCAGCGCGGCGCGGAGCTGCCCGTCGGTCGCTTCCGGCGCAACCGCAAGAAGATTGTCCCGGATGGTGCCGGAGAACACACTGTTTCCCTGCGGCACGTATGCGCACAGACGCCGCGTGCTGTCGCTGACCGGCAGCTCGGAGGAACCGTCCTCCAGCCGGACTGTCAGGGTGCCGTCCTGCGGGCGGAGCAGCCCCAGCATCAGGCGGAGCATCGTGGTCTTGCCGCCGCCGGAGGGACCGACAAAGGCAAGTATCTCGCCCGGCTGTGCCTTAAAGCTGACATGGGACATCACGGGAGCCTTGCCGTCTTCGTAAGTGAAGGACATATCCCGCGCCTCCACCACAAGACCGGTTTCCTTGGTTTTCGCCAGCATTTTCTTGGCGGGACGCGCATCCGCGTCGGTCTCCGCAGGCTTCTCGGTAACTTCCATGATACGCCCCGCCGCTGTAGCAACGGAAACGGCGGCAGGAACCATGGAAGTCAGCGCCGAGAAGGAGGAGGACAGATTGGATGACAGCTGCAGGAACATGGTCATCTGACCGTAGGAGATGACATTCGTCCACAGCCGATAAATTGCCCAGCCATAGCAACCGTACCCGGCGATAAGTCCCAGAACACCCATAGCAAGGCTGACCACGACAGACATCTTGGCGTAGGAAAGCTGGATAGTCTTGTACTTCTCCAGCAACTCCTTCAGCAGGCGGCAACGCTGCTTGGCAAGGTCGAACGCCTTCACGAGCTGGATATTCTGGAATGCCTCCTCGTTAAAGGACAGGATCTCGCCGTTGATTTTACGGGTCTGCTCATTGTACCGGCGCATGATCTTCATCAGCGGCTTGGCAGACAGGACAAGGATAGGCGCAGACGCCAGCGCGAACAGCGCCATAACCCAGTCATAGTACAGGATAATAACGAACGCGCCGATAAACTGCACCAGTTGCGTGAGCAGTCCGGGCAGAAAATTGATGATGCCGGACACAACGCCGCCGACATCGCCCTCCAGACGGTTGAGGATTTCGCCGGAATGGAATTCGCGCAGCGCCTCCCAGCGGGACAGCATGATCCGCTCAAAGACCTCCTGCCGCACCTCGTTCATGACGCGGACGCGAACCTGCGCCGTGATCCACGAGGCGATGGCGCGGAAAGCGAGCTGTCCGACCGCCAGACCAGCCATAACCCCCAGCGCGGCAAACAACCGATCCCTGTCCTTCACCTCGGCAGTCACCGCATCGATCAGGTTCTTGGATGCGACCGCAGTCAAAAGTCCCATGATAACAGCGACCAGCCCGATGACCACAAACGCCGTCACACCCACCCAGTATTTTCTTATGTAGTGGGACAGCCACACCCACTCCCGCAGGTGCTTACGTATCTTCCCCTTATATTCCTTCAGCTTACCCATTCGGTCTCTCACATTCTCCCGCGCGGGCGCACAGGCTCCGCGGACATTTGGCATTATTATACCACACACGCCGCCGGAAATCAAGGCTTTTCCCTGCCCTGTCCGCCTTGCTTTTGTAAACTTTTTGCAAGAGTAACGCATTGAAGGTAAGCCGTGTTTATGATTATCAGTCGGCACTTGGTACTGCTTACTTTGACAACATTTCCGTTGTCGAGGCTAAAGGCGGATTATGCCGTGGGAAGAACTGGAGCAGCTGATCAGACCGTACTATTACGAGGGGAAGTACGGAAATAAACCCTATGAGCTTGAACTGATGCTCCGCATCCACCTGCTACAGAATCTGTATGATTTGTCCGATCAGAATGATGTAGCATTGTCGGAATTCCACGGCAGCCGGATTTCATTTGTTGTAAACCGTTCGGTCAGATGCCTTCCTGTGTCGGGTCCGTCGGCGGTTGCGGGAACGGAGAGAAAGAACGACTGCTCCCGCAACCATAACTATCGCTCCGCCCAAAATCAACGCGTATCCCCACATCGGCATATGAAACGACACGCCCGGAATACAGACGATAAACGTCCCCGTCTTGTCTGTTTCGGCAACGACGTATCTTCCGTATCCGCTCGCGGAAAGTTTTGTAAGTTCGCCGTTTTCGTCCATATGGTAAACTTCGGCTTTCGTGCGGTCAAAATAATCGTCCGCACGGAACAACAGCTCCACTTTACCGCTCAAGGTGATAGCTTCGCCGTCTTTGCTCAGGAATTCAACCGAATAAACCTCGAAATTGTCCGCAATCTTTTTCATCGCGGAAGCCGCTTTTCCGTATACCTCCGATCCGTCCGTAACTTTTCCCGCAAGAATTCCCGCTTTTTCAGGCAACACATGATTGGTATCTCTGAATTTAACAATGTCGTTCTCGCCCGTGACAGAGTGGACGGTTACAACATACTCCGAAAACGAGTCGTTACCGAGAGAAGTTTTATACTGTGCGTTCGTTGCTTTGTAGATTATTTTATACTCACCGACATTACCGAGCGTAAGTTTTCCGCCCGAAACATCTACGGGCTCATTTCTGAAAACAGCCGTAATCGCAACAGGGCTATCCTCGTCGCCTAAGTTTGCCGTTGCTTCGGGAATCGGGAAAACCGTGCCGACTTTCAAAGAATATTCCGCCGCCGCTTTCGTAGAGATAACGGGAACGAATTCCGCAGGACGTTCGCCTAAGTCGCGAACGGTTTCGGAAGTCTTATCGGACGACGAGAGATTCAAAGTGGCGGTAAAATTCATTTCACGCGACATCGCGTTGATGTATGCCGAAAACGAAAGTTTGCTTTTCAGATTGTTTTCGGAAAGCGTATAGGTAACATAAACTTTACTGCCCGTTACCTGTATTGCGTAAGGCGTATTTTTCAAACGAGAGTTCGTTTTGTTGACTTCAAAATCTGCCTGTGTGGTATCGGTCATCATTTTGTAGAGCGAATTTCTGTTGATTTCCACTCTGACTTTATCGTTTGCGATCTCGCCGTCGTACAGCAGAATCTCCGCCATAAACGAAGCCGAACCGTAAGTATCTTTGAAGAAGATCTCTTCCCCGTCCGAGAAACTGATTTTGTTATACACGCCGAGGAAATTGACATAATCTTCTTTGTTCAGATAAATGATTTTATCGTCGCCGCCCGTGATACCCGTAATCGGATATTCGCCGTCAAAGGTCATCAGCGTGATTGCTTTATCCGTATTCAATTCTTTCATACGGAATTCTCTTTTGAGTTCTTCCGCCATTTTGCGGGAAACGATCGCTTCGCCTTTTTCGGGAAGTCTGCCGTATTCTACGGCAATTTCGTCGCCTTCTTCAATTGCTTTGGGCGTATAATTGACTTCTATCCCCGAAAGACTTGAAAGTCCGCCGTATGAGAAACTGCCCGTTCTCATTTCCGTATCGAAGAAATCAATGCTCTTGTAGTGGCTTTCGTCCGTTTTTCTGAGTACCGAATAAGAGTTCAGATTTGTATAAACGGTATTTTCTCCGAGCGTTTTGTTTTCGGTAACCGCCGAGAGTGCCTCAAACGCAGAGAACGAGAAAAACGTCATTACCACGGCAAGCGCAAGAATAAATATCTGCTTGAAGACATTACCGACCGAATACGCCTTTTCGCCGCCCGCGTTATTACGATTGAAAATCGTCTTTAAGTTAAACAGTCTGCCGTTTCGTTTTGCCGTACTTTTGGTAAAGGTGGTCAGAACGCCGTGTGTTTCGCTTCCTTCTTTAACAGCATCGTAAGTCGCCGGAGCAAGGTCGGTTTCCTCTATTTCGCCATCCTCCACAAGCTCGCCGTCCACGATTTTGATATGGCTGTCGGCGTACTTTTTGATAAGCGAAACCTCGTGCGTTACGATAACCACAAGTTGGGTTTTGGATATTTCCTTCAGAATATCCATGACCTTCATTGTATTTTCCGCGTCAAGGTTGCCTGTCGGCTCGTCGGCAAGAATTACATCGCTGCCCTTGACGATTGCGCGGGCGATTGCGACTCGTTGCTGCTGTCCGCCCGAAAGAGCGTCACCGAGTTTGTTTTTGAAACGCTCCATATCGACGAGCCTCAACGCTTCCTCGGTGCGGCGGGCGATCTCTTTTTCATCCTTGAATCCCGCGATCATCATCTGATTGCGCAGGATTTCCGCTATTGTATAGCCTTTTTCAAGGTAATAGTTTTGGAAAATGAAGCCGATTTTTGCGTTTCTGATCTTATCGGTTTTACCGCTCGTACATTCGCCGTCGATATAAACCTTACCGCTATCGGCTTTTTCAAGTCCGCCGATAATATTGAGAAGGGTTGTTTTACCGCTTCCCGATTTGCCGAAAATACACACAAGACCTTTATCGGGAAGTTCAAACGAAACACCTTTTAATACCTTGTTTGCGTTGCGGGAGTGTCGGTTAAATGTTTTTACGATGTTTTCAACTTTGATTTCAGACATCTTAACCTTTCGACCCCCTTCTCAAAGATTTCCTGATACTCTGTCCGTTTATCGCGCGGTTAAAGCCAAATGCGACAAATTCGACAATGAGGAATAGCATGATTTCTATAAGGAAGTAGTTGCCCGCCGAAATCAATGCGATTCCGCCTCCCGGTATCACCGCCGCAATCAGACTGACCAGCGGCAGGAATACGATGGTCGGCAGGAAGATCAGTGCCATCTGAATGTAAAGCGAACGCGACGAAATTTTGCTTGAAATGCCGAGCGTTCTGTAAACCGCAAAGTCGGTCTGAAAAACCTTTACGCTTCTTCCGAAAATCACGGATATGAGCGCGGCGAACAAAAGGCAAACCGCAATCAGCGCGATATAGTAGATGACATTCATTGTGTAAACGTCGCCCGCGCTCTGGACGTATACTTGACTCGTGGAAAGCATCCCCATCATTCCGCCGGGGAATTTGCCGAGTGCGTTTTCCGCCGTCTGATCGTCGGCGTAATACAGCACCGACTGACTTGCGTCTGTTTGTTCGGTTTCAAAAATCGCGGCGTAGTCATCGGGATTCATTTTAACGATCAGTTTTCCGCTTCTCGCTTCGTCCTGCTCGCTGTCAGACGCCACTTCGTAAGACTGATTCGATTTTACCGAGAAAACCGCAGAATATTTCGTTGCCTGATAGGTATTGGAATTTACAAGATTTATTTTCCCGCTTTCAACCGCTTCGTCCTTTTCAAAGGCATAAACCGTAACGACTGTTTCACCGAGTTTCATCGTCGTGTTAATTGCCTTGATTTTGATTCCGTTTTCTTCCGCGTCCGCGTGGGACAGGTAAAGAAGCACATTGCCGGAAGAAAGCGTCGTTTTTACGCTGATACGCTCTATTCCTGCGTTTGCGTTTCCAAACGCTTCGATGATTGCGTTTTGATCCTTTTCCGCAGATTTCGGCAGTACCAAAACCGCTTCTCCCTGCTTTAAGTTATATTGATACGGCGCGTACAGGCAAGTAACACGATAAGCCGAAAGCATACCGCTTTTTTTCGGAATATTTACCGTAAATTCGGAAAACTCCTGATCCAAAAGACAAAAGCCTGCGCCTGTGCTTCCCGCTGCTTCGTCGAGATCGTCGCTATTAAGGTTTCCTTTTTCGCTTGAAACGATTACCTTTCCGTTCACGCCGACGGTGTCGAGCGAATTTGTAACGGGTTTTATAAGCGAACTTCCGAACACCGACAGCACGACAAACAGCGTTACTGCACAGACAAGCAAAGCAAAGCTCATCATTGCCGTGAATTTCGGTCTGCTTTTGTAATTCAGAACGCCGATATGGAAAGTATCTTTAACGTCTTTCTTTCTGCTTTGCTTGACTTCGGGGACTTCAACGTTTTTCGTTTCCGCCGGCTTTTCGATTACTTTATCTTCCTTTACCGCTCCGTCGAAAATCGTAACTCTGCGCGTTGCGTATTCCACAAAAAATTCAGGGTTGTGGGTCACCACGATGACGAGTTTGTCTTTTGATACGTCTTTTAAGAGCTTTGCAATTTCTCGCGAAGATTTAACGTCCAGGTTGCCCGTAGGCTCGTCCGCCAAAATGATCGGCGCGTCCTTTGCCAAAGCGCGGGCGATGACCGTGCGCTGTTTCTCACCGCCCGAAAGTTTACTGCCGCGTTGGTTGATTTGCCTCAAAAGCCCCACCTTTTCGATGAGTTCTCTCGCCTTTTCACGGCGTACTTTTTTATCGTCAAAGCGAAGTAACGCAAGTTCGACATTTTCAAGCACGGTCAGGTTTTCTATGATGTTGAAATCCTGAAAGACGGTTGCGATATGCTTTTCGCGATATTTTTCCCATTCTGCCGTGCCGTAATGCGACGTTTCCTCGCCGCCGATATACAGCTCGCCCTCTTCGTAACTGTCGTTTGCGCCGATGACGTTCAGAAGCGTAGATTTACCGCTTCCGCTCTCGCCCTCGATCGTTACGAATTCGTTATAGTCGAAATCAAGGTTGATTCCGCGGATACCGATCGTCAGAATATCGTTGCTGTCATATATTTTTCCGATGTTTTTCAGTCGTAACAGCAATGTTTTTTGCTCCTTGTTATAATGCTTCTTTATTTTGGTTAGCCTTGGCTAACCAAAACGCTTTTTATAACCGCGCTTTTGCGCGGTTGTGTTCAATTAGGTGTTGTTTGCTGTATTCGTTAGAATACAGCAAAAGGCGTACGCCTTTTGCCTCGCTTGGATTCAATTTCTTCACTCGTTATGTCGCTTTTTCCAAACGCGTCAATATTATATCACATATTCCATTTTAAGTCAATAGAACAACGCTGAAATTAAGAAAAATTAGCATAGGCTAAAATTTTTAATTTCTTCCAATTCGAATGAAAAACGCATCAACAAGCTCTTTCGCACCTGTTTGATAGGTTTTGCCGTCCTTTATCCATATCGAACGGTCGCATAATGCCGCCGCACAACGCTTGTCGTGCGTAACGGTAATCATCGTATTATGCGTTTCCTCGTGGATACGATTCAGCACTTCAACCATTTCGCACAAGCCTTTGTAGTCCTGCCCCACCGTCGGCTCGTCCAGAATAAGCACTTCGGGATCGGTAGCGACTACCGCCGCGATCGAAACTCTGCGTTTCTGACCTTCCGAAAGCGACTGCGGATGACGGGCATACAACTGTTTTACACCAAATTTTTCGGCTATTTCGGCGGCATATTCGTCCGACTTCGCGCCGAATTTGATCTCATTTTCGACCGTCGGCATGAAGAGCTGGTAGTCGGGATTCTGATACACGACGCCGATCTTTTTGTACCATGCCTTGCCGGCTCTGCCCTTCTGACCGAAGCGCTCGTCTATATTTTGCCGTATAACGCCGCGTGTTGGCTTTTCGAGCCTTGATATAAGCCGCAGAAGCGTCGTCTTGCCGCATCCGTTTTCACCGAGAAGCAGAGTTCGCGAGCCTTTCAATATATCGAAGGTCACACCGTTTACTATATCTCGATCCTTGACCGAAAATGCCACATCCGAAAGCGAGAACACCGGCATGGTTCCGGTAAACTCCCTACAGGTATCCGCTATTTCGGCTGACTGCTCTTTAAGATAGGTTTCCTTATCTGTTATTTCAACAACCTTTTTATCTCCGACATGGAAAACACGATCCACAAACGGAAGCACCATGTCAAGCCGGTGTTCAATGACAACAATGCAGTAGCCGGATTCTGCAAGCGTCCTGAGCGTAGACATCAGCATTTCCGCTCCCACAGTGTCGAGATTGGCAAGCGGTTCATCCAGAATGACGATCTTCTGTCCCATCGCAAGCGTGGAAGCGGTGATCAATCTTTGCTTCTGCCCGCCGGACAGCTTGCGGCTCTCCCACGACTGATCAAGTTTCATAAGGCGACAAACCGTGTCGATCCGTTTGCTTGTTTTTTCGGGTGAAAACGCAAGGTTTTCGCAACCGAAAGCGATTTCGTCCTCAACCGTTTTCTGAATAATCTGTTCGTCGGCATTTTGCAGAACGACGCCCACTTTGCGGCATACTTCGCCAAGTCGTTTGCCTTTTATATCCTCGCCGTTTATCAGCACCCCACCCGACAGGTTTCCGTCCGTGATATTCGGGATAATGCCGCTTATGATATACAAAAGCGTGCTTTTTCCTTCGCCCGAATGCCCCGAGATCAGGTTGACTTCGCCGTAATTCAGCGCGATATTTACGTTTTCGAGTATTCTTGTTTTCCCGTCATAGGAAAAGTGTACGTTTTTGAGTTCTATCGCGTTCATAACACCACCGTACAAACCGCGCCTGCGGCAAGTCCCAAAAGAAACAGCACATCCGACAGGCAAACGATTTCCTTTTTATATACCGTATACGGAACTTTTTCAAGCGAAAATCCGCGCGTTTCGACTGACAGCGACAGCGTGTCCGAAATGTTGACCAGTCGCATGACGAACGGCACAAAAAACGCTCTGTAAAAGATTTTCGGGTTTAACACGCTGCCCGCGCCGCGGGTTTTCATCGCCTCTCTTACTCTTTTTATCTCTGCGCCGAGTACGGGCGGAAAAGACGTTGCAATCAGCATTCCGAGCGTAACGCCTCTCGGCATTTTCAGCGTGGCAAGATTTCTCGTCATATCCGCAGGTTCAACGCTCATTCCGAGCGCGGCGGCAAGGAATACCGAAGCAAAACGGTTTGCCATCGCCATTGCGGCTTTTCCGTCCTTTCCGTAAGCAAAATATGCAAGGGTTGCAAAGGAACCGCCGGCGAGGATCAGCACCGGCAGCATACGGAGGCAACGCCTCCTGCATCCGAACAGCATCAGCCACACGAAGCACCCAGCCAAGAAGAAAGAGCATTTTACGCTTCTTGCCATGCACAACCCGAATACGATTAAAAACAGGCTTGACAGAAACACGAATAGGGGATATCGCTTCTTTTTGAAAGACCAAAATCTCATTTTTTCAGAACCCCGGCTTTTTTCAGCTCTCTCGCAATCAGCATTCCAACAACCGAGCCGACGAAACAAAGCGCAACGGCAGCAATCGAAATACCGACTGCGACCACGGGATTAGCCCCGCCGAGGAACAGACTCGTCGCCGCCTTTTCACTGCCCGTAACCGTATAAAATGTGTTGTAATACAGCCACATCAAGGGAAGCGTGAGCGGCATATACAGGGTTCCTGCGACAACGCACGCCCAATCGTTTTGATACCCGCGAAAGGGGAGAAGGGCAACTCCCTCTGCAATCAGGGCACAGACCGTGAGGAGCGCCATGGGAGGGAACATAAAAATCAGGAATGCCGAGATGAATACCGACTGCAAAAACAGTGCGCCCGGCTTCCGGACCTTCATCAAACCGATGACGGGGAAAACCGAAAACTGAAGTCCCAAGCCGAGTTGCACAATTCCGAACAGCGGGACATTCACAAGCAGGGGCATGACCGCGCCCGTAACCAGTGTGCAAGCCGTGATAATGGCAAGAAATACGATGTCTTTTATCTTGTATTTTTTGAATATCTTTTTGTCGTTTTCTTCTTCCGTTACTTTGGCTTTCTTTTGCTCGATTTCAGGCTTATCCGCAGAAATTTCTTCCTCTGCGTTAGCAATCAGAGCGGAAGCCGCTTCTTCTATATCATTGCTTTTCTTCTGTTCTTCCACTTTACACCTCCTCTGTCACTGTCATCACTCCGCCGGCAACCTGATAGATTCTGTCGGCAATCGCCATGGTCGATTCTCTGTGCGATACGAGAATGATACTCTTTTTGTTCTTTTGCTCTTTTAACGCTTTTAAGATGATACCTTCGTTGATGCTGTCAACATTGCTTGTGGGTTCATCGAGAAGAATCAGTTCGCTCCCTCTCAAAAACGCACGCGCTAAGCCGATTCGCTGTTTTTCACCTGCGGAAAGGTTATCCCCAAGCGCGCCGACCTGCGTTTTGTATCCGTCGGGAAGCGTCATGATAAAGTCGTGTACCGAAGCCATTTTGCAGGCGTTTTCGATTTCTTCCTGCGTGGCATCGGGTTTTGCGATGCGAAGGTTATCCTCTATCGTCTCCTCAAAGAGGTAGGTGCTTTGCGAAACCATCGTTACATTTTTCAGCAGCGAATCGGTGTTGATTTTATCAATATCTGTATTGTCGTAGTTGATTTCGCCGCCGCTTCTTTCCCAAAACCGCAAAAGAAGTTTTAAGAAAGTTGACTTGCCGCAACCGCTTTCGCCCACGATACCGATAATTTCACCCTTTTGGGCGTGCATTTTAATATCTTTCAGAACTTCGGTCTGTCCGTCGTAACTGAACGAAAGGTCTTTTACGTCGAGATTTTCGTAATCGAAATCTTTTCCGTTTGTAACCGCTTCGACCGCAGGCTTTTCCGCAAGAAGATTAAGCACTCTGTCGCCGCTTGCGAAAGTCTGCGTAAGGTTACCGGGAAGCGAACCTACCGCGATGACCGGACCGAACGACGAGAACACCGTTACCATGCCGATAATCATTCTGCCTAAAGGCAACATATCTTTTTTGACAAGCAAAATTCCGACCGCAAGCGTGATCAGCACGAACACCGACACCGTGAGTTCGATTGCCGAACCCGCGCGGGTGATGTTGTGTTTCATCTTCTTGGTTTCCGCAAGCAGTCCGTCCGAACGCTTGTTGACTTCCTCTTCTCTCTCTTCGCCTGCGTTATTCAAAACTATATCCTTGATACCTTTGATGCTGTCAAGGAAGTAAGCCGAGAACGAAGCGAATTCCGCACGGTATTTTACGCCGCTTTCCTTCAGTCTGCCCGACGAAATCAGCGGAACGACAATGCCGATTGTCAGGAAACCGACAAGCGCCACGAGCGCGAGATACCAACTCGAAACGAACCCTACGAACAGGAACACCGCCGCAGATACAAGCACGGCAATGCAGATGGGCGAAATGGTGTGAGCGTAGAAAACCTCAAGCGTTTCGATGTCCGAGGTGATCATTGCGATAATACTGCCTTTTTGTTTGTTTTCAAGTTTTGCGGGGCAAAGAACTCTTAACGCGCCGAAAATTTTATCACGGAGAACCGCAAGAAGCCGGAACGCGATATAGTGATTGCTGTACTGCTCGAAATAGCGGAGCAGACCGCGAAGCACGCCGCAACTTATCGTAAGACCGATAATCCACCCGTAAGAAAGTGCAATTGCTTCTCCGAGTGCCTTCGCAACGCCTACCGCGCCGAACACCGTGACACCCATAGCGCAGACAAAGCCCACGCTGCCGTTGATGACAGCTAAAACCATGATGTAAGACAAACTGCCGAGAAGGGCAATCAGGCTTGCCATGATTTTCGCGCCGCTTCTTCTCAAAGCCTTTTTCCGCGTACTCATGCTACCACCTCCGCATAAGCCTGTTCCAGCGTTTTCTGCGCAGTGTAAAGGCGTGCATACCCTTGCCTTGCCGCCATCAATTCGTCGTGAGAACCGGTTTCCTTGATCTCTCCCTCTTCCATATAATAGATATTGTCTGCGGGAACGACGTTGGCAAGTCGGTGCGAGATCACGATAACGCTCTTTTCTTCCGAAATCGCCTTGATATTTTTCATAATAATGGCTTCGCTGTCGATGTCAATGTTGCTGGTTGCCTCGTCGAAAACGTAAATGTCTTTATCCGATACGAGCGCAATCGCAAGCGCAAGGCGTTGCTTTTGCCCACCCGAAATGTTGTTTGCGTCCTCGGTGATTACTTTATCCAAACCGCCGTTTTCTTCGATAAACTCTTTCAGGTTCACCTTTTCGAGCGCGGCGAATATCTCTTCGTCCGAAACGTTTTCTTTCGCCATCTTAAAGTTATCTCTTACGCTTTCGTTGAAGATATAAGTGTTATAACTTACCGCCGAAAGGTGCGAATACCAATTCTCGCGCGACAGCTTTTCAAGCTGTTTGCCGCCGACGGTCACTTCGCCCTTTTGCGGACGGAACGCGCCGATCAGCATATTGACGACCGTGGATTTTCCGCAACCGCTCTCTCCGACGATAGCAGTCATTCCCTTTTCGGGGAAAGTCATATTCACATTTTTCAGAACGTCGCGTTTGCCGTCGTAAGAGAACGTAACGTTTTCGAGTTTGATTTCTTTGCCGTCTACGGTTTCCGTTCCCCATTCGGGGTCGGGTGCGTTTAACAGCGAAATAATCTTTTTACCCGCGCTTGCGCCGTTCATCGCAACGTGGAATGCCGAACCGAACGCGCGAAGCGGCAGGAAAAATTCAACCGCCACAAGGCACAGGAACAATGCCGCAACCGGGTTCAGCCCCCAAAACGCCGCGCTACTGATTGCAAGCGCGATACCGACTCCCGCGCCGCCGTATGCAACCAAGTCCATGATCGTGGTGCTTGCGAGTTGCATGACCAGGACTTTCATCGTGATAACTCTGAACTCTTCCGCGCTTTCGTTGATCTTAACGTGTTGAGCCGCGTCAGCCTGAAAGATTTTGAGTTCTTTCAGTCCCTGCACGCTGTCGAGGAACTTATCGCCCATTGAAGTGTACTTGCCCCAATATTTCGCAAAAATCTTCTTCGCATACTTACTGACCGCCACGATGGATACGGGGATAAGCGGCACACAGGCAATCAGTACGAGAGCCGTTCTCCAATCGATCCATACGCATATCAGAAACAATATCACGGGCGCGATCATCGCAAAGAAGAACTGCGGCAGATAAGACGAATAATAAAGGTCGAGTTGCTCTACGCCTTCGACAGAAACCTGCGTGAGTCCCGCCATGCTCATTCCGTCGGTGGTTTTTACGCCGAGTTTTACGATTTTGTTATATACTCTTTCGCGTAAATCCTTTTTAACGCTTCTGCCGAGCTTGTCCTTGATGTCGCCCGTCGCGCGCGAACAGATATATCTCACGATAATACCGACAACTGCGCCGATCAGCGGATAAACGAATTTCACGGCTTCGGCATTCTCGGTCAGCAGATACACGGCATAGCAAACGCTTCCGGTAATCGCAACGTTTGCAATTAAGCCAATCGCCTGCAACAATACGGCGATAAAGATGTACTTCTTATTTCCGCCGATGAGTCTGAATAGTTCTCTATCTATCATTTGTTTGCTCCTTGTCTGAATCAATCGGTGCGTGATGTGCGTCCGCCATACCCGACTTGATATAATTTGCCACTCCGTTACGGGTTGCGTCCGAAAACGCACAGACCGCGTTAAGGGCATCTTCATACGCCTGATTTTCAGTCGTCCCGCAATGCAGCGACAAATGCGTCGACATAAAGCGTATAATCGTCATGTACTCGTTCAGAATTTCTTTCCCGCGATCTGTCAGAACGATTTTTCTTTCGTTCTTCTCTATAAAACCTTTATCCCGCAACCGTTCGATAGCGTTATATGTGCTTACTTTTGATACGTTCAGCTTGTTTGCTACGTCGGTTTGCTTTACGACTTCTATCTGCTCTGCAAGCTCGTTTGCGGCAATCAAATACCTTAATTCCGATGAACTCATATAACTCCTTCGTCCAGTTATCGAGTTAGCATAGGCTAACCGACGGACAAAAAATTCAGTTCTTCAAGAAGAACCGCATGTTATTATACTCAAAAAATTTGAATTGTCAACCACTTGTTAGCAACAAACTAAAAATTTCGATTTTGCTCACCGAATGTCCTCGCTTCTTGCGTTGCATGGTGCAGTTCACCAATATTTTTATATCATGGAGATATAGAAGCGCCGACAGCGGAACAGGGGAACCGGGGAAAGATGGGATTCCGGCATCGACGCTTTGCTTTTTTCGCGTGCAGAAAAAAACGTATTTTTTCACTTACCTCTTGCAAAACGGAAAGAAGCATGATATAATATGACCGAAAGAACCAAAACGGTCATATTTCGGGAGGTGCAGCCTTGGCTTTTACAGATTTTGAAACCGAACAGCTTCGCAAGGCGCTGCTGAAGGAAACGAGACATTGCGCCGTCACGCTGGGGATGAAGAAAACCTCCGTGGATCAGCTGACAAGGGCTGTCGGCATTGCAAAAGGCTCGTTCTATAAATTCTATGAATCCAAGGAAATGCTTTTCTTTGCGGTTCTGGAGGGTATCCATTCCGAGCTTTACGAGGTGGCTGACCGCGCATTGAGCGAAAATGTCGGTTTGTCTCAATCGGAACGCGCGGCAAAGGCAACTCTTGCCGTCTGTCGGCGGCTTTCCGATACCGGCGATATGGTTTTCATTGAAAACGATGCGAAACTGCTTTTGCAGAGACTGCCGGATGAGGTCAAAAACGTGCATTATCACGACGACGAAGCGCATATACGTCAGCTTCTGGAAAAATACGACCTTGTGCCCAAGCGCGGCGCTTCTCTTGCCGCCGCGACTGTACGCGGGCTGATTCTGACCGTCTCGCACAGGGGACAGATCGGAGAATTATACCCGCAGGTGCTGGAAACGCTGGTGTACGGTGCCTGCAGAGAATTGTTTGAATAAGGCGAAAAGCCGCAGAGATGCGGTTTTTCAA